>JAAUXT010056444.1_pt1 | contig 22234 bp, 26 predicted proteins | sample 7278171 | NCBI WGS metagenome assembly JAAUXT01 (sample SAMN14350112, study PRJNA611818) | marine sediment metagenome | isolation source: surface marine sediment (1.8m) | place: French Polynesia: Moorea | collected 2018-08 | reverse complement strand
GCCCCCCAACCCCACCCCCATGGACAGCATGACTTGTAGAAGACAAGGAGGACAAGGAAGAATCGACGACATTACTGGCAAGGGACTTCGCACTGCAGTTGCCTTGAGCACTGCTTCTTGTTCATCCTTGTGTCTGTTTTGATCAGATTGTCCGTCTGGATACAGCGAATTTGGGGGAAGATGCTACAAATTGGTGTCAGACGCAGCAACAGGAGACGCAGCCCAAGCAGCTTGTCAGGCTGAGGGTGGAAATCTTGCCTCTGTTCAGGATGCTGCTCAGAATGAACACATCAAGGGAATATTGAAGTAAAGCCACACAACAAACATTCAACTATCATTAACACTCACACAAGAAAGCCAGTTTGTACAGAAGTTACTTCTGTGTTTCAGTGGAAACATTGGTTGGATTGGATTGACTGATGCAAATGAGGAAGGAACCTACTCCTGGTTGGATGGCAGTGGAGGTTACTTTGTTTTGCAACTTGTGATATGATTTGTGTTGCAAAACCCTCTTGTCCATGCTGAATGCTGAAATTGTGTGAGAATGTGCCTCATTGCAGCTACATTCAGGAAGTGGAAAACTTCTGAGCCAACTGGGACATCCAGTGAAAACTGTGTCACTATGCAGGCTGATGGCACTTGGGCTGATGAGAACTGTAACCAGAGTGACAAAAAGTGGCAGTATGTCTGTGAGAGAGGGCGAGACCGACAAGGCAAGTAACACTGCAAAGAGAGATTGCTAGAGTCATTGTCTGTCAAGAGTAATTTGTCTCTAGCATTTTGTAGTTTTGGTTCTCCAGTGTGTGAAGATGGCTACAAAAGTTATCTGGGAAGATGCTACAGACATGTGACAACTGCAGCAACTGGAGATGCAGCTCAGGCTGCCTGTGCTGCTGATGGTGGAAATCTGGTGACCATCAATGATGCTGCTGAAAATGAATATGTCTTTCAAATTTTTGGGTAAAAGCATGTCTTTTGGAGTTTGTGCACTTTGAATTCCTTGCCCTCTGAAGGAGTTTCAATCCAGCTACCCTGGCCTGCCCTGTCTTGAGTGCTAGTGTGAAGCAATGATCACATGACCTCATACGTCTGCACACACATCACATCACCATAACCACAACATAGATTTGAAACAACCAATATCTGAGGTGTAACCAATTGTTGTACGAATTCATTTTTTGAGCAGAGCACCTGGTGGTAGCACGGTGTAGGCATTGCTGGCCAGATGTCCCCAACCCCCCTCCCTTCTACTCAAGCCCCTCCCTCAGATAAGCCTGCCCACTGACAAGACCACACGCGAGAGATGATGTCTGATGAAGACAGAGCAAAGTTCTTGGGCTCGTATAAAATGTTCTCAAAGGCACTTTTGGGAAAAAAGTGGTTCCAATGGTAACTTGTCATCAGCAATCACAAGGGCAACAAGGTCAAAAAATTAACCAACGGATCGTTTTAGTACGTTCAATGAAGACCCTTTGGGGGGACTTGACCCTTCAGTTGCATTGAAGCTTTTCGTGTCATGTGACCTGTGTTGTTTCAGTCAGAGTAGTGGTTGGATTGGATTGTCCGATGCAGCGGAAGAAGGCACTTTTGTCTGGCTGGATGGCACCTCACGTAAATACAACATTGCTTTCTGACACATAACATTCACATTTCTGGGCATTGCAGATATAACACGCCATCAAATGTTCTCCTTTTTCCAGCTCCGTACAGTAATTGGGACACTGGTGAGCCCAATGCGTTCACAGCTGCTGAAAACTGTGTTTTGATGTATACGGCTGGCAAGTGGCATGACCATGACTGTGGCAACACACACCAATTTATGTGTGAAATGAGTCAGAGAGAAAAGTGTGAGTTAATTTGGAAAATGTGTTTCTTTTTCTGCTGAGCCTCTGGTTTGTCTGGCTTCCAAAGCAAATGTTCTGATGTTCTCTGCATGTGTTGAGAAAGTTGTTGAAAAGAACTGTTTTGTTGACTTGTATAGCCTGTCCTGTTGGTTATCATGACCATGGTGCAAGCTGCTACCAGCTGACAACAGAGTTGACACTTGGAGATGCAGCTCAGGCTGCATGTGTTGCTGCAGGAACCAATCTTGTTTCAATCAATGATGAGGCTGAGAATGAATACATCAAGCAAATGTACAGGTATGAACACTGTTTGCTGAAGCCAAACAATCAGAGGCAAATTCTGTTGCTCATTTGTTTTGTGACCTTCATTTACTTTCAGTGGGAACAAGGGTTGGATTGGTTACAGTGATGCACAAGTGGAAGGAACATGGAAATGGTTTGATGGCAGCACAAGTGAGTCAGAGATTTAGTGTCTCTGGCAATGATTTTGGTCACATTGTATTTTGTGTTTCAATAAATTATCTTCACTCCACTTCAGGTTCCTTCACAAAATTTGCCAGTGGAGAGCCTAGTAACTATCCCACTGAGAACTGCGCCGCGATGTACACTGATGGAATGTGGCATGACAATGTTTGTGACCAGAGTGACCTCAGCTACCAGTATATCTGTGAAAAGAAGAAGGAAATCATAAGTATGGTCGGCTTTGAACTTTTCTCTCAATTTCAAAAAGAGACTTGATTTGTGTGAATGGACAATCTGCTGTTGTAAAAATTATCTGCCACTATCCATTTCATAAAGCCTCCACATTTGGTGTTATATCTGCATTTTGTCAAACAAGTATCTTTTGTTTTGATCTGGTCAGCTTGCTCCCAAGGCTATGAAAACAATGATGGTAGATGTTACAAACTGGTGACATCTCCAGCAACAGCCAAAGCAGCTCAAGCTGCCTGTGAGGCTGACAATGGAAATCTTGTCATCATAAATGATGCTGAGGAAAATGAGTACATCAAACTCAAGTTGAGGTGAGAACAAAACTGTCACATTTTAGTTAAAAATTTGAGGAAAATGATTGGAGTAAATGTGGGGTTTTTTTGCGTTTCAGAGGAAATCGTGGATGGATTGGTTTGACTGATGTAAACAAGGAAGGAACCTTTGTTGGGTTTGATGGCCGCACATGTTAGTGTGTTGTTCCTTTTATTGTATCAACTGAAACACGTGAACAGGTTTCAGTTGGACAAAAATAAATGGCAATGAGTATGTTTCATTTCAGCCACATACAGAAACTTCAGAGCAGGTGAACCAGATGGAGGATCCAGTGAGAATTGTGTCACTCTGGGGTCTGATGGCAAATGGAGTGATGCCAACTGTGACAGTAGTGATGAAGAGTGGTACTACATTTGTGAGAGAGGGTCACAGAGTGAGAAATATGTCTTCTTTCAACCATATTTCGAAACAAAAATATTTTTGTTCACAAGAGAGCACTCTTGTGGCATCGGCATTTCTTTGAACTATTTTTGCAAACAAAAATTATTTTTGTTGAAAATGAAGTGCCCTTCTGGCATCTGCAATTGCTTCTCCTTTTCAGATTGTCAGCATGGATACATGGAGCATGCTGGAAGATGCTACAGGCTGGTGACAGAGACAACAACTGGAGATGCAGCTCAAGCTGCTTGTGTTGCTGATGGTACAAATCTTGTCACCATCAATGATGCTGCAGAAAATGATCACATCAAAGGGATGCTGAGGTGATTTCATGTTCCTGCTGTCTGGTTATGATCTTGATGAACAACACAGATTCGATGTACACATGTCTGTAATTCATTTTTCAGTGGAGAAACAGGGTGGATAGGGCTATCTGATGCAAACAAAGAAGGCCATTTTCACTGGTTTGATGGGAGTACATGTGAGGATGACTTTCAGATCCAAAAAACACAGGATCATGTTCTTTGGCTGCAGAAAGAACAATTGTGATTTGTCCATTCCAGTCACCTATGTAAACTTTGGAGATGGGCAACCAAATGGAGGAGTCAATGAAAGTTGTGTCAGTATGGGGTCTGATGGGAACTGGAGTGATGAGAACTGTGCCCAGGAAGACACAAAGTATCAGTACATCTGTGAGAGGAAAGGTGAGAGGGTGTGACATCAAAACAAACGAAAGTGTTGGAACAGTGTCTTGCAGTTTAGACCCCACAGAACCTGGAAACACTTAGTTTGTAGTCAAAACACTTGTTACTGAGAGATGTATCCTCCATGTAGAGTTTTTTACATGTTTGTTCACACAAAAGTACACCACCAGTTGTTCTGATCAACAAAAATACTTCCCTGGTCTCATCCTTCAGAATGTCCTGTTGGATTTGAGGAACATGAGGGGAAATGCTACAAATTGGCAGCAACAGCAGAAACAGCAGCTGCAGCTCAGGCCATCTGCCGGGACCGAGGTGCAAACCTCGTCACCATTGACGACGCTGAGGAGAACGAACACGTCAGGAGCCAGTTTGGGTAAATCACAATTTTCTGTTTCATCTAATGCTCCACCACAAACTCCTGGTCCTTATTTGTCAAACACAAGCAAGTTTCTGTGTTCTTCCCATGTTTCACAACACATGTAATGTGTTTATATATATTGCGTACTTTTTTCAGAGGACAGCCTGGTTGGATTGGGTTGACAGATGCAAAAGAAGAAGGCACCTTTGTCTGGCTGAGTGGTGCCACATGTGAGCTCAATATCTGACAGATTAGGTTGTCTGAGTAATATTAAATCCTTATGAAGAAATGAAACATGCAAGAACTTCTGTTTCTTCCCACCAGCTGCATACAGGAACTTCAAGGAAGGGCAGCCAAATGGGGCATCCAATGAGAATTGCGTCAACATGGAAGCTGATGGGACGTGGAGTGATGCCAAGTGTGACCAGAGTGATGTCAAATGGAAGTTCATCTGTGAGAGGAAATGTAAGAATGTTTTGTTCTTTAGGTTTGAAAACTGCTTCATGAGAATCATTGTGGAAGAGACTTGCCAAATCGGGATCATTTTGTCAAAGATATTGTTTGTCTTGGTAACTTCCTTGTTCCTTCTGGTCACACCAAGTGGCAAAATAAGGCATTTGGAAGAAGAAGATTCAAAGATTCAAACACGGTTCCAGGTGTCTGAAACTTTTAAAAACTGTCAGGAATCCTGTTTGTCTTTTCAGACGCAACAGCAACATTGGCAGGTTCAGAGAAAGGTACGAACACTTCATTTTGTGCTGAATCATTTGACATGTGCAGAGAAATACACTGTGGTGTCTCACTGCAGGAGAACGATTGTCTGCTCAAACGAGCACTGGCTCCCACAAACTGAGATGGTGAGAGTTTTTTGTGAAACATCACAAAACAATTTCCAGATTTGAGCGCTGTCTACATTGGAGTCGGAGTTGCAGCTGCTGTGGTTGGAATAGCAGTTGTTGGTGCCTTCCTCAGCAACCAGGCGGGACAGGCTTGTCAGGGCATGTCTGCTCTGTGCTTGTGCAGGTGTCTGTATGGGGTGAGTTTCCTACAATGTCTTTTTGTCAAGAGTTCCGCTGCCTTTGCATGAAGAGGTTCTTGCATGAAGTTCGCGTACATTTGCTAACATCAATAATTTAATTTAATTCTTAGTCCGTCAACTTGTTTCATTTCATGAAAGACAATGTCAATTTTGATCTGTCATGTCCATACCAAAATCACCCGGTTGCAGGAAGCCTGGAGGGTCTGTGGCTTCTGTTCCAAGTCTTCAGCTGAGAAGGAGGAGAAGGAAGGTTTGAATGATCAGGAGAAGCAGAGTTATGGGACTCCTGAGGCTGAAGCTGCTGGTGCTGGAGATTCTGGTGGAAACAAGTAGCCAGCCCAGCATCAACAATGAAATCTGTCAAACAAGACAGAAAGAAGTTTCTTGTCACATTAACAGAGAATTTTTGACTGCTCTTGTTCTTCATCAGATTTGCAAACTTTGAATCTTGCTTTTACTTTTTTCTGGTTTTTGATTTACTTCACAAAAACTACTGAAATACGCTTGTCCAAACTTGCAGAATTCAGCTCAGCAAAGTATGTGTATTTCTTTTAGAAGAATAAATAAGTATCCTGACCTTCAAGGAGTTATGTGTGGATTTTTATTGAACCATTTGGAGGGGGCTGACTGGGTGCAGCACCACCGGATTCTCAGGAGGCTGGAAGGTGTTCCATAGCCGGACTAGAGTACGACCAGGACCAGAGCATGACCACACCATGAGGCCATTCTCTGTTCCTGAAATTTTAGGACCACAGCATGACCACCCAGGATTGAGCTCTGACCAGTCATAGTATGGTCCCATTATGAATTTTTAGGACCAGACAATGACTGCCTCACTGGGTTGGTATGTGGTCCTAGGACTACAGCCTAACCACTTTAGAAATGGTCCAAGCATTCTTCCAATTGATGCTGTGTTTCACACTTCTTGGCAGACAAGTACTTTTAACACTACATGATACTGCAGTTTCCCTTTTATTGCCTGCTCTTTGTTTGGCATATCTCCAAGCTGTTTGGTTAGAGCTCAGTCCTCAGGTGGTCATGCTGTGGTCCTGAAATTTCAGGACCACTGCACGACCAACAGTGTGGTGGTGCTCTGGTCCTGTACCGTCATCTGCAGACCGTGGTGTCAGACACAGAACCTCTAGATCCAGCTCAAAGCCCATCACCCCGGGACAAGAGTGCAGACAGAGTAACATGAAGCCTGTGGAGCCTTTGCCTGCTGCTTCAGCCATACAGGATGACAACAGGGAACCAAGCAAGCGGCCGGTATCTTGTCCAACAGGAAAGATTGTTTGTCGGCTGTTTGGCACCAGGCGAAAGTGAGCGGTACTGTTGTGTAACCGAACCAATATCAATCGAACCCTCGATTGCCGGTTCGATCACACATGATTCTTTCCCGCTCTCCTCTGAAGATGCGCCTTCAGCACAGCTTCAGCCCCTATTTAAACCTGTGTATTCTGGTACTCTAGGCTTGGCTTCTCTGAAGCTTAGGTGAGTGAGAATGAACACTTAACCCAACCATATGTGTGTGACTGTTTATTGCGACCCAGCCAACAGAGAATGGAGAGATCGGCTCCCCTCTCTGGGCGAATGATGCAAACAGGCTCAGACAGCTGAAGGCTCTGGAATGATGCTGGCCTGAGCACACAAGACCCATCAGGGCACCAAGTTCGTCTTCAGAATCTGAACCACCAATGTCCTCCAGGGTGTTGATCAAATGGTCTGGAAAAAGGGAGGGCTGAAAAGTTCACTGGTCACTTGTAAGGGCTGCAAGTTTAACGGAAAATGGGGAGATTGTGCAGGGTCTTATATACCAGCAGCAGTCTTCTGGAGACCCGCCAAAAGCATGTCTGGGTTGGCTTGAACCGTGTCATTGCTGTATAGAAGTACAGCCAGCAACGAGTAGTCCAACTGAAGCACGTGGCCGCTATGGTGATGGACAGCGCGCTGCAGGACATGGGCATGCTGCGGCTCTGAGAGGCAGACGTACAGGGATTGGGTCACATCCCAGAGGGCCCTGATTATTTCTGCTGTAAATGTATAACTTGTGTTGAGATGCTGTTTGGCCACCTGGTTGAATAATGCCATAGTCTTGTGGGTACACAAGTGTCTACTCACCGAAGGCACACATCTTTAGATCAGTTGGATCAGTTTGGAGATTCAAAAACTTGTCAAGGCACTCCAGAACTGGGGTGTCATCGATCTGCCGGTCAATCTGAACCTGTCAAACCAGGAAGTGCTTTGTCAACTTTGCCCGTAATGGCTGCTGGTAGACAAGAACCATGAGCAGAGTCACAGGTACATACCTCGATGGCTGGCTGGTGAGGCAGCACGGGCAACCCAACCACCCTGCCCACAGGCCCCGCCTGCATGTCCTTGCTGGTCGAACTTATATTGATGAATTCTTTGTTGGTCTCTGCATCAAGAAACTGAGCCATAATGCCGCAAAAGAAATCGTAGTACTCCTTTGCTCATGCCATTGTGGTCAGAAAGTTGTTCGAAGTTGTGTCTTACCTGGATGTGGGGGCGACCACATTTCAGTCACTGAAAAGGGAACTGAGTCAGGGCAGTCCATGCCCAGAACAATGCAAAGTATGGCACTGGTACTATCAGGCATGGCGTAAAGTGAACATACCTAATTTCTTGGACAAGGGGCTTTGTGTATTGCGAACAAGACAATGAGATCACAAAACAATGTTCACTGAGAGGGGTGGGCAAAATTGCTTTTCTCTCAAAGCACTTTGGTCAAAATAAAGTGTCTGTCACCCATCCAAATGGAAGCAATATTTGCTGATTCTTCTTTTGAATTGATGATTTCAGATGCACATCTGCTTGTTCCTGGAGAAGCTTCTACACCAGGGACCAAGAAAGGTGAAGCAGGTAATGTCATTTGTTTTTCTTGAACAAGTAGGTTCTGCCAGAACTCCAGAGCTTCTGAGAACCACACCAAACAAAAACGTGCACCAAAACATGTTTCATTGCTTTCAACAGTAAAACATTCTTCCACAGAAGCAAAAAATACACTGAAAGATGAGTTTTGCCACCAGCAAAGCAAACAACTGGTCCTGTGGCATTGACAAATTCTGGAATTTCTGTGGGTCTGAAACTCATTGGTCTCACACACCTTCACGCAACTTAAAATGTTTAAAGATGTCCATTATATTAGTTGCAGACATGACTGGGGTCTATGTTGGAGTCGCGGTCGCAGCAGCAGCAGTGGGGGTGGTTGGAATAGCCGCAGTGTGCGCATGCTTGGGCAACCAGTGCGGGCAGGCATGTTCAGGCATGACTGGTCTGTGCATGTGCAGGTTCCTCTATGGGGTGAGCTTGCATTTTTGTGCCCACCAAATTGAAATTGGATTTCCACATGCCTGGTTTTGTATCTCTTTTGTGTGAGCAGACGGCAAGCAACTATCAACTTTGGACAGCAATAAATACTAATACCATCCATGGGCAACTTTAGGTTGAAAGTGTTTTGTGGTCAGCAGGTGAGAGAGGAAAACTTGCCACCAATGAGCAAAATTGTTGAAACAATGGTTTGATATTTTCAAAAAATGAAAATAACAGAATGAAACAAAGGCAACCAAAAGAAACAATCATTCAATTCAAATGCTTCAACAAATGCCCATTTTGGTGGAAAGAATTTTCAGATTGGTTTTGTACTTTCCCTGCTGTGTATCGGTTTTCAAATATTTTTTCTCTTGTGTGTCACTCTCAGGGGCCTTGGGGCCTCATGGAGGTTTCTACCTCTTACAGGAAGCCTGGAGGTTCTGTGGCTTCTGTTCCAAGTCATCAGCAGAAAAGGAGGAGAAGGAAGGTTTGAATGACAAGGAGAAGCAGAGTTATGGGACTCCTGAAGCTGCTGATGCTGGAGATACTGGTGGAAAGAAGTAGCAGATGGGAGAAACACAGAACATCCAAACTCTGCAAACTTGACTGAAATATTTTTAAAGCCCAGTTGTCTGTTTGAGATTTTCTTCTAATTTCAAGGTTGGTCTTTGCATAGTTGCTTTAGTTGGACTCTCTGACAAAGCCTGAATACAGGAAAAATAAATCTGCCAATGAGTTTGTTTTGAAACCAGAAGACATAGTATTTTGAAACCAAAACAGTCGGTGGGAGTTCATCAACACCTTTCATTCAGATTTTGCTTTGTTGCACCAAGCCAACAATCACGCCTCACAGCCATCCATTGATACTCACCTTTGTCTTTATTCTTTTGCTTGTGAATTCGTCCTGGCTTTCTTCTTCGTCCAAAGCTTTGTACCAATCACATTCAAACTGTCATGGAAATCGGGAGGGGGGTCGTCTGAATTGATGGTGGCACGGGTGTGGGGCTCTGTGTTTTCTGGTTCTGCCAGGACAGCAACATTGGCTGAAGCAGGAGCTTTCGGAGATGCTTCTATTTTGGTGTGAGTGGACAGGGTTTGGTTCCAAAAGCAAAAACAGGTGATAAAAAGAGAGCAAGAGACAAGACAAGATATGTGTGCATGTTATTTTTGTTATTTATGTGTATGTACGTGTGTGTGCAAGCATGTGTGCATGTTTTCTCATGTATGTCCATGTATGTGTGCATCTGTTCATGTGTGCACATGTGCTCCTTCAAATTTGAGTGTTCACTGTCTTTCTCTTTTGTGGTGCAAACAGGTTGACAGGTGGTGAGTTGGGGTGAATGCCTCTTCCTCTTTGAGTGAAATAAAAATAAAAACCATAAAAGCCAAACCCAAATACATTTCCACATTGCAAGTCAATAGGAGCCTGAAGTTAAACTCTGCAGATGAGTTTGGCCCTCTTTTGTCAGACTCTTTATCCTTTTTGAAGGCAGTTCTGTTCAAGATTTTGCCTTCAAGATGATTTGTGTGCAAACAAAATGTGAAGACAGAAAACAAAAATAAAACTATTTTTGCTTTGGGCAGCAAAAGCTACTTTCCTGGAGGACACTTGACCAACAAGTGCTGACAATTCTGGTAGCTTGAACCCTTTACAGTTACCAATCAGTGTGGTTTGCTGCAGAATTTACAAACATTTTTGCCAAAACCACACACACAATTTCAGCATGAAGATGTTGTGCAGCATAGCATGTACAAAAACAGCACAAACTCTATCAGTTCAATTGTTTATGCTGTAGCCAGTACCAATCTCTACAACAGAAGCATGCATGACTCTTATCAACACAATAAAATATGTTTTGGACAGGTTGCTTTGTCCCCAATGCAACAGGTTACAGTCAGCACAGCAGGTGTATCAGGACAAAGGATTTTGTGCTTCAGCTTTAACATTTGAGCTTTGCCTTCTGCTTTGGAAAACCAAGAGCATCAGATACTTTGAGTTGTGTTTGGTGGAAAAAGATATTGCTGTAAAATTGACTCCTGGCTTCTGCTTGTATCATGACCCTTGGCACTCTGATAATGATCATGACAATCTTGATCTGGTGTGTTTTGCACATGCTGGAGCTGTGAAGTATTTGCCAGTTGAACTGGCTGCTGCTTTCATCATGACCCTTGATGGTCTGTTGGTGATTCTGGCTGTTGTCCTCTGGTGTGTCTTTAATCTGTTTAGGCTTTGAGTTCTGCAACTCAAGAGGTCTATCTGACTGATATTGAGGAACCCAGTGTGAAACATTTGTGGAGATGGATAAACAATCAAGGTACTTTTTTGTTTGTTGTTGATCACAAAAATTGCAGGCCTTTAACTTAAACTTGCAGACTTTTTTGTCATGTTGTATAACCTGGTATTGCCTTGAGATGAGATTTTCCCCCAGAACTTAGATTGATATTGCCTCTGTTTCAGTTCAAACTGCAAATTGTACCAGATCAGGACACCAAACATGATTCACTATTGTTCTTCATTTGTTTGCCTTGCTTCAATAATGAAGGGCTTTTGAGATGTCTTGGGAGCTGACACTTGGTGCAGTGGAGGTTTCACAGCTGCACAGACAAGCCAAAGCATAAGATTGCAGGTTGTGGTGAGGTTTAGCAACACCTTGCTTTGCAAACAAGTGGTGCCTCAATTGCCAGGTTGGTTGGTCCTCCAGAAAACTCAATTGTAGCAATTGGGGCATGTCAGAGAAGGACCAGACATATGTGCTCACTGCCAATGACTTGAAACTCTTCTGAAATCCTGGTAAAACTGCATTCTGGGTGTCAAGGATACCAGTCCCAGGGTAGGAGAACTGTCTAGGCAAAAAGACATGAAGTGAAGGCTTTGCTTTTTGTAGAATTCAAACCAGTGACATTGTGCAAGAAAAAACTTCAGAGGACTTTTGTAATTTTCCATTTGAAACAAGGAGAAAGTGTGATTTGCAAACATAATAATTTTTGTTGTTGTACAAAAAATGACAAAGAGATGAGCAACATACAAAGGGAAATCTTTGAGATCAAGCTTGTATTCATCATGAAAGGCATGTTTCTCTTCAGGCTCTTCTTCACTTTTTTGCTTTTGTGTATTGTGGGCTCCATGGGTTTGTGTCAGGTTGGTTGTTTGCAGATGTGTGATACCAACCTGGAAAAGAAGAATGACACATCACCAAAATTTTTGGTCAGGTAGTATGAGTCCCTTTGTCTGAAGGATGTTACCATGAAATCCTGCATCTTGTTGGTTTTGCAATCAAATGAACAAACCCAATGAATGGTGTGTGTTGTTCTCACTTGCAAAACTTTGAAGTTTACAATGGGAATTTTTGTATTGAAAGGGTTCTTGTCTGTTGTTTGTGAAGAAACTGAAGTCTTGAGCATCTGCACAAAGCTTTTCTTTTCTCCATCAGGCTACTTGTGTGGTTTGCTTCAGTGAAGCATGTTGTACATGTTTTTCCTTGACAGAAAAAAATATTTGTCTGTGGAATATGGTCAGTTTGTCTTGCAGGGAAAAGCCCCAAAAATGAAATAATAGCTGTACCCTGTTGAACATTCTTTGCTCTGTGCCTTGAAGATGAAACCAAGGCAATGGTCACTGTGGTCTGATGTACGAAGCTGTAGTGTCTCACAAAATGCATTGTTGTCAGACTTTTCTTATTTTTTCTTCTTGTTCTGTGCCTTCATGCCTTTATGTCGGAAACAATGTTGGTTATAAAATGGCCATTGATTGGTTTCTCTTTCAAATGTCTTTACTGCATGGTGATGTCTTCATGTCCAACAGTTTTGATCCCCTCAGCTTTGTATTTCACTTCTGTTCTTGTTTCGTGCTCAAATCCTTGAAGCCTTTCCCACTTTGGAAGGGGACAAAGAGTCAAAGAGTCAAAAGAAAAGTATCAGGTCCTGTGTCTATTGAGTGCGTATGTTTGGTGCAAGTTTTAACTGTGCTCTTGAAGTGCAGATGAGATTTTCTGATAGTGGGTCTGCTCATACAAATCTGCATGAGACTTGTTGTGTAATTGTCATACAAATTACCAAAAAACATGGAACATCTCAGTTTATCTTGCATGAATAAATTCATGTACATGGAAACACCCTCCAATGGGAACAAACAAAATTAATATGCCTGTTGAGAAAGGCACATCTGTCACTCAAACAAACACTTCCGCTAAATTGGAAGAATCATATTTGACAATTCTGAATCGTGTCCAACATCATTCCTCTTGGTTGGTAATGAATATATTTGTATTTGCTCTGTTTTGACAAGTCTTCAACACCAAGGCTGTTGCGTTGACAGCACATCTTGCAATCTTTGGTTCATATCAGTTTGCACAGCTTGGATGAAAAGTTTCAAATTATTCATGACTAGGCCTCCTGTCTTCCCCGCCAAGAAATTTGTCTCAGAGTGCAATGCTGCATTGATGATATTGAACATGAAACAGGTCTAACAGTGAAAAACACCTCACTGCCTGATAGGAGCACATAATCTATGGTGTGTGTGTGTGTGTGTGTGTGTGTGTGTGAAACAGCAGTGCAAATAGTCTGTGCAAAAAGACCCAAACCCCAAAACGGGCTGGCCAAGGCCAAACAGTCACCCCCAGAGGAAAGATGGGAAAGGCAAAGTGTGGAGAGTCAAGCATGGTGTGTTATATGTTGCCTGTTGTGTGTTGTTTCTGAGCTTGCACAAACCCACACTTATCCCTAAAATTGTCAAAACTCAGGTGAGTGCTGTCAAAGCACTCATTGATAGGGTGCAATAGCAGTGGAGTATACACCTGAGTGCAGGATAAGGAGCCACAGGCATGTGTGGCTTTTGACCCACTTTTCATCACTGAGTGGCTATTGACCCACTTTTTGTCACTGAGTGGCTGTTGACTCATTTGTCATCACTGAGTGGCTGTTGACCCACCTTTCATCACTGAGGACAGAGCTAAACAAACTCCAATCAAAATGTGTTGCAGTTGCCACATATCCCTCAAGCAAAGAAAGTCCACCAGAGCCTGTTGTTCTCAGAGCAATGCAAAAGCCAGGTGTGAAGGACACAACACCAAACTGACCAGTCCAACCAGAGACCCTTCAGTCAGTGGTATTGATCCACTCTTCTTGTGTGTTGTTTGTGTGCATGGGTGTACGTGTCCAATTTCAGTCAATTCTGTCTGGTTGTTGTCCAGGACGATCCTTGGTTGAACTGATCAGGGACTAACATCACACACAAAGGATCCAAACAGGTGCAAAAAAGTGTTTTGTTCATTCACATTACTCTTCATTTGGTCTGTTCCAGTGGTGACCGTTATGGTCAGAAAATTTGTGCAGCAAGGAGCAAATATGAATTGCCCGGGTGAAATGCTTTCCCACATTGCCAAATTGTCTGTTTGCACAATGTGATGCGCATGCAGCCTGGAATGGCCAACAATGAAACACTGCAATACTCTACACACAACACACATTTAGAAACACTACACAAATCCACAGACAATGTAATTCTTGAGTCAAATGAAGGCAGGAAAGTGTTGGTACAATAGGGAGCTGTAAACATGTCAAATCACCAGTACATTTCCTTGACAAAGAAGCAGCTGGCATGGCACAAGCTGTACAGGTACAAAATAATGTGAAGCCTACCATGTGTAAAGACCTTGAATTGATACAAACAATAATTGATCACAGTGACCAGAACACATCGCAACTGGGAAACAGATTGACTGAAACACACAATGACTGAAAAGCTGAGTGAGCCTGATGCATCTCAAATCACCATGAGCTCCATGGACCAATTTTTGTGGCTTCCACCAGTGTCTGTAACAATTGTACACATGACTCTTGTCATCCATAAATTATCTTCTGCACATGTAGCTCTGTTCTCAAGAACAATAGGGCTCAGTCACCATGGCAGGTGTCCAGGATGGAAGGATTTTGCATTTCAGCTTGAACAGTTGAGCTTTGCCTTCTGTTTGAGAACAACAAGAGCTTCACATACTCTGGGCACTGTTTGCTGTTTTCTTTGTAAAATTGACTGGTGGCTGCTGCTTCCATCATGCCCCTCAACACTCTGCTGATGATGTTTCTGTCTCTGATGTGTCTTCAACAGGCTGAACCTGTGAAGTATTCCCCAACTGGAGAGAGTATTCTCTTTGATGCACATTGGGGGACCTGGAGTGAGGCTTCAGCCTGTCAAGAGGGATTTGCAATGAAGGTACATTTTGTTGCTTTGCTTTTGAGGTTGTCACAATTTTGAGTCTTTCCAATTGAGCAAGTCTCACTTTTGTTCTCATATTGCTATAGCCTTCTTTTTGAGTTCCATTTTTTTGAAATGATTCTTCCTATGCTCAGATTTTCAGTTCAAACTGCAAGTTGAACCATCTCAAGACACAGGAGATGACACAGCATTGAACTCTATTTGCTTGGTCTGCTCCAATGGGGAAGAAATCTGCAGCAAGAAGGGATTCTGGGGTGCATGGGGTGAGAGTGAGGAGTGTAGTAGAGGATTCATAGCTGCAGATTACAAGCTGGAGCTTCAGTCCACAGGAGACAACACTGCAGGCAATGACTTCAAACTCTACTGCAAACCTGATGAGACTGAGTTCAAGGTGTCAGGGATACCAATCCCAGGGTGGGGGAACTGGCTGGGCAAGAAGACCTGTAGTCAAGGGTCTGTGATTTGTGGAATTCAGACCAGAGTACAAGATGATCAATTTGATGGAGATGATAGTACCCTGAATGGTGTCAAGCTATTCTGCTGTCTCCCACAAGAACCCACTGACCAGAATCAGAATCTTGAGCACAACCAAAACTATTATGTGGGGAATCTTGTGGGAAACAGTCAACCAATACTTGGATGCAGTTGTCTGCATCTTTTGATTATTTCTCTGCCCTTTCTTGTTGTGAAGTTGTTGGGGTCTGTTTAACTCAGTCATTTTGCCAGCAACCAAGCAAGCTCATGTGGTGTATTCAGGTGGAACTGGAGAGGTTTATCAGCATCCATTTGTCAGTTGCTCAGAAAATATGTTGTGACTCATGTGTAGTTTCTAAAGGTTCCACAGATTGAACTGCATGATGTGTACATCCTCCTCAGGACAATTATATTCTGTTGATCTTTCCATCAATGATTTGCAGGGAAATTCTATATTCTTGTTGTGGTTGGGAAATTTTGCAGTTCAGGAGAGGTGTGTTGTGTTCACCATGTCTTTTTGAGAACATGTCCACTTCACACACACACACCAATTTTGTTGTTGAAAAATAAGCAGAGACTGGTGAGAGGTCATCCAAAATAAAATCAGGATTGGAGCTTGGGCTTGGGCACATGCACAGGGCAGTGCACCTGACATCCACCTGACCTATTTCTTTGAAACAGGAGCTCACATGTTGCAACCTGTTTGCTCTGTATTTTGCAAAAAGCTTTTCTGTTTCCCTTTGTCAAGAATTCATTCTGACACTGACACACGAGGGGGACAACAGATTTTCCTCCACATTGCGATGGCGCATGAATGGCTGTGAAGAAATGAAAAAAGGTTCAATAAACATAAATAATGCATCCTGAGCGTTTTTGCCATTGGAACTGAACATTCCAAGTGGATCACAAGCTGCCCAAATGGAGTCTATGTGAATAGATATTCTGACTTTGGCAACGGACCAACATGCATTTCATGTCTCAACTCAGGAATGAGTCAACAGAAAGTCTTGGAACTTCAGTTAGTGTCCTTCAAAGAATCTGCCATGCTCTTGGATGCATTTCTGGTATCTGTGTCCGAGGTTGGTGAATCAGTTGTGGTACTCAGCAGGTGGAGTCCTGCGGAAAAAGGTCTTCATTGTGTCTTGGAGTTCATCCAGGTCAGCAAAGCGGAATCTGCCTCTTCAAAATTGGGAATACCCAAAAGGTACATGGAGCCAGATCCAGACTGTATGGTGGGTGTGGCCAGAGATGCTCCTCAGCCATGTCAGTGGTGAAGAAGTAATCCAAAAGCTCAATGAAGACATGACAGGGTGCATTGTCTTGGTGGAGAATCCAATTCTGAGCAGCCCACAGTTGAGGATGCTTGTGCCTTAAGAACTCACGCATCCAGTGCAAAATCTGGAAGTACAGCTCCGAGTTCATTCTGCATTGGCACACAAATTCCAGTGGATTGCACCTTGGTGATCAAGAAACAACACCAACATGCATTTCTGCTGGGACCTTGAGCACAAGGCTTTGGAAGGGCATGGCTGTTGGTGGTCCATCCACTGCATATTTGCTTGTTTTGTGTTGGGATAAAAGGTGAAAACCCAACTCTCATCCATTGTGACGGTTCTGTCAAGAACAGTTGCGTCTCTTTGAATTGCCCTCAAGTTTGTTGTGGAAATGACCAACCTCATCTGGGTCTGGTTTGCAATCAGAATCTGGGGTATGAATTTCGCTGTCACCTTGGAAAGGTGAAGATCCTTGCGGAGTACTCAGTGAAAACTCCTGTCTGTTGTGCAAGTTCCTTCACAGTTCAGCGGTGGTCCACATCCACTGCATTCTGGATGAGCTGGACATTTGTGGGTGAGCGTGCAAGCAGTGACCTCGGGCAGCCAGTGTGTGGTTTGTCCTTGCAGGAAGCATTCTGGTCTACTGTGAAGTGCTGGTACCACATCCGCACTTGTGGTGGAGAAAAGGCATTGCCACCCCAGGCTAACTCCAGATTTCTCCGGATTTGCCTCTGGGCCCAACCAAGGTGTACCCCTAGCTTCACATTCACAGCTGCTCAATTCTGGATTGCATTTCCACCAGATTTGTTTGCAACAAACACAATTGACAGCTTGTCACACACGGAACTCTGCCGAAAAGGCATTGACAGGGGATTATTAATTAACTACAGAGGACAAGTGAACAAAGTGGAGATGATCTCTTGGGCCCGATTCACACAGAGGGACAAAGGACTTCATCATAGACATGCGTTTTCAGACACTCACTCCATCGCAAACTGCGTCAAATCAATGTGGAGGAAAATTCTGTTATCCCCCTCGTGCCTGTTCGTCAGAGTTATCTTTGGCACAATCTCTATTTCCTCACACACTCCTCTGTTTCCTCCAATTTTGTTTGTCTTTGTCTCTTGTCAGTGCGGTTTCTCTCTGAAGAAATTAACTGCAAAGAATTCCTTAGTTGGAAAGAAGAAGGATCTTTGCACGGGAAATATATTCTTTGCGTCTCAACTGGCGAGAATCATGACAAAGAGCTCATCATTTGCCTCTGCCATTTGAATACAAATTCCATTCCAAAAGAGAATTCTTCAGTTGTTGGTCAGTTGTATTGTGAGAGAAGTGTCTTCGAATGAAGTCCTGATTCCGACAGAGTATTTTGTTTTTGTTGTTCAAAGAGCAGAAACAGAGCATTGCTCAGAGAAACAACGCATAATGCACGTGTTTATAACAATTGTAACTTTCTGTGACCAACTCGGAACATCAATGGAAACAACCCTCAAACTTAATGACACAACATCACAAGCCAAAACTAACCATTGATGGCAAGAAAATTCCTACAAAGATAATATTCTTGGGATGATATGTGAACACAGTGCATGCATGAAAACTGTTGCAACAGAGAATGATTCAACTCAAGGCATACGATATTCTTTGCCTGCCCGTTCGGCCTGGAACGAGAATGAGAAATAAGAGCAGCTGAACGGAGAATGTCGTGACGCCATTTGTCCGAAGATGCACACACACACACACAAACACACACACGTACTCACTCACTCACTCACTCACTCACTCACTCACTCGCTCGCTTGCTCACTCACTCACTCACTCACTCACTCACTCACTCACTCACTCACTCACTCGCTTGCTCGCTTGCTCACTCACTCACTCACTCACTCACTCACTCTTGATGAATGCACTCATTCACTCATTCACTCACGCAACAGTCCCAAAATTGTTATTTGGAAAAATATTCGGATTCAAATTTCTATTTTCAATTCAAGGTGGTTTTTTTTGAAAGAAAGTGGCCATGTACACCTGGACCGAGTCAAGTCTTCATCCGGCGCACAGCAGATCGAGCAGCTGGTCCCCGAGGTGCTCCGCGTTCCGCGCGTTCCGCAGCTGCAGCAGGTGTCGCCCGCTCGACACCAACTTCCTAATCTGGGTCAGATCCACCAGTCCCTCGTCTCCAATCGCCACAGCAAACATCTGGATCCCGCGGTTTCTCAAATCCTGTTTCAGAAAAAGAAGCCACTGAAAAAATTACTTCACAGTCCACTGTTTTCATTTGAGTTGGGCCAAACATGGCGCAGACAGGCAATTTCCAATCAATTTTTGAAGAGTGGTCCTCCAACATTTCAGGATGTTGGGTAAACTTATTGCTCGTTACTCTTTGTTGATACGAGGATAAAATTGGGGGTTCGTAAGCGGGGAAACTGACTCGAGCCATCGGTTCGACGAGGTCGGGTCTGATGTCCGACAGGCCGTCGGTGACCATCACCACTTTGTCGACCACGCCCAGCCGATCGCCGTTCTCAGGCCGCAGCATCTTGTCTCGCACCACGATGAGTGCTCCCTGTGAAATTTACAACATCACTGCTGAAACAAAGCCCGCATGGTACATTCTGACACTTTTGTCGTGGCGATCTTTGCGAACAAAGGTTGTACGAGGTCCATCTCAAATGTATCCGCTGAATGGTTTGAAAGTTGCGTTCTGCTGCCCAAAAACAAGCTTTTTTGAAATGGACTACCTTTATGTTGTCCTTTTCTGGTAAGAGATTCTTTCATGAAGTTATAATTTGAAACCTCTTTGCAAAGTAAGGAAAGTAGTTGGGTTTCTTTTGTGAATATTTGGAAGGTTGGCCAAGAACAAAGTCAATGGGAAAAGTCTGCTTTTGGTGTCAAACCATACTTTGTCCAAAAGAACCTTGTTTTGGGGTAAATTTTGAAATTTTTACTAGTGAAATAGTCAGAGCTTGATAGAAGCCAACACTGGTCAACAATTTTTTGGTAATTTGTATTATGAAAAAAACTAAAGTTTTGCAATTGCATGTTGTGGGAGGAAAGTAGCTCTGCCACAACAATTATTTCCAGGAATTATGAAGATGATTTCCAGTTCATTTGATCCCCATAACGGATACTTTTAAGATGGACCTCGTACTGATCCACTGACAAAGACATCCACCTGGAATATTTTGTGCGTCAACTCCAGCTGAAATAAAATGTTTGCCATGTAAAGAAATCAACGACTGCGTGATTTTTGAGCCAAGGGCTGGAATTTGTGGGTGTCCCCTTTTTGGCACAGCCTGCCATGGACACAACAGGCTTTTTGCGTGACAACCCCTCTTGTCTTAATTCCTGTTTGAGACATCTGGAGAAGCTGTATCAGAAACCTTGATGCAGCCCACGACGACTCCAGGTGGATTCATATAGAGCTGTTGCGTTTTGCGTTTTGCGGCAAAAGTCATTGACTCCTGTGTCCGCACATTTCTTGCGTCAAGAATCTATTCCCAGCGATTATCTGCAGCAAGCTAATTGCGACACAATTTTGACGCCGCCCATGAGTTTTGCCGCAAAACGTAAGATGCAAAAAAAAAGATGATCGAAGTTCAATATGAAGTCGCCTTCACCTGGGTGTTGGTGCGCCCGACAGGCCTCTGGAACGCGACGGCGTTCAGCGCTTCCCGCTTCGTCGTGTACGTGTTCAGGTGAAACCGAATCTGCCAACACCAAACCAACAAAAGTATCATTTCCAGCCCCTCTCACTCTGCCTTCTTTTGCGTTTCAAAAACTTTTTGTGTGGAAATTGAATGCTGAAGGCTCATCCTGACTGCGACAAGAAATGTTGATTCCCGGAACAGAAACTTGGTTTCCGCTCCTGTACCTTCCGGAAGTAAGAGCGACCTCACTCGAAAAACTTCGCCCTTTTTTGTCGTTTGGAAAAAGAAAGTTGCGATTTTTCACGTTAGCTCCATTTTGGAGACAGAAGGCCACACGAAGGAAACGTGTCAGTCGGACCAAACTCTCGCGACACAAATGGCGCCCTCACCCTGATTTCCTCGGCGTAGCCCGCGAGCGCGAGACGCGTCCGGTCGAACCGGAAGTCGAGGCCGTGAATCACGTGACGCACGAACTGCATCAGGGTGAGGTAGTGGCTGCTCAGGCTGCCGGAGAAGTCGAGCATCACGATCACGTCATGTTTGCGCGTGCACGCTGCGAGAGAAGTTTTCACATTGGCTGGGCGGCGTCAGAATTTTTTACGCGCGCGTCAAAATTTTGACGCGCAGGCGCAGGCGTCAAAGTCAACATGATGCCCAATGGAGAGTGTCAAATTATCGGTCCAGACCGATCACAAATTTTTGACGTGGGCGTCAATTTTTTGTCGCTGCGTCACCAACCCTTATTCATCGAAACTACGGAACCAAGCCACAGGTTCTTGAATTTGAGGACGAGTTTTGAAAAATTTGCGACATGTCTTTTTGTGAGATTCAAGAAGAAAGAATGTCTGCTTACATCTCTGGCATACTCTGCCAGATCTGTCCATCGAACATTCGCACCAGAATCGCCCGAGTTCATCCAGGCACATTCCCCCGAACAGACAAGGATTGCTCAGACATTCGTTCTGATCTGGAAAAAAAAATCATCAGAATTCAATCTGCGTGTTCGGTTGCGAACAGGTTGGAAGTATCATACTTTCTTGAAACATACCATCACATGTAGCACCAATCACTTGGGGAATCAAGCGTTGCAGGTTGTCAAAGCTTTCGACAGTGAATAGATTCTGTGAGTTGGGATCACTGGCGATTCCCTCCAGCTCTGGGAGACTCAAGTCACTGCCGACCGCAACACTGATGATGTGGATTCCCTCCACTCTCGCTGCTATGGCCTGCGGTAACGTCTCAGTTTCATCCAGATTCGAAGCACCATCCGTGAAAACAATAGCAAAGTTGGGGGCACTGTCTCTGTCCCCTCTCAGCGGGAGGAACATCTCTGTGCGCATTTTGCGCAGCGCACGCGCAATGTTTGTGCGGCCCCCCAGATACGAGATCCTCTGAATGGCCTGGATCACATCCTGCTTCTGCTGATACGTGTTCAAGTAAAACTCAGTGAAGGGTTCGTCGTCGAAGCAGATGAGCGCGATCCGCACTTTGTTTGGACGGTTGGAGTTGATTTCCAGCCCTTCAACGATGCCAATGACGAAGTCCTTGATGTCGTTGAACCTCTCGTGGCGGATGCTGCCCGAGCCGTCGATCACGAAGAGGATGTCAGCCGCGGCGCTACAGCCTGAAACAGTGACGAGTTTGAACACGACGTTTGAAATTGAAAACATCAACCTCAAACGTCGAACTTTTTTTAGGTGATTTGAACCTTGAAGCATACATTATGTATAATGTATGGTGATGGTGAGAATCACCTATAGGCATCAAAAGGCTAAATCAGGGAACGCGAGTTTGAAAGTGTTCCATTTGTTCGATTTTGGTCATATTTGGTTTTTTTGTTCACTTTTGGGCTGTAGTTGATGCACGAAGTGTCAAAAGAACAAATTTTTGCTTTTACATATTTTTATGGGCAAAAAACCAATATGGCT
>JAAUXT010045216.1_pt1 | contig 22235 bp, 28 predicted proteins | sample 7278171 | NCBI WGS metagenome assembly JAAUXT01 (sample SAMN14350112, study PRJNA611818) | marine sediment metagenome | isolation source: surface marine sediment (1.8m) | place: French Polynesia: Moorea | collected 2018-08 | reverse complement strand
AAGCACTTCAAGGCCAAAAAAAAGCACAAAAAAGCACATAAAAAAGTGGCTGGTCAAAAAAAAGCACAAAAAAGCACATGTGCTTTTTAAAAGCACTCTGTGCGAGCACTGCTTGTGTTGGGACGCGTCGCGTGCTGGACCCAGTGTCCTTCCCCACCCAGCACAAATATGGTCTAAGCCAACCTTCCCCAGACCTGGATCACGTTTCCACAGGACACTCCACAGCGCGTGACGCGTCCAGCGTGAATCTGTCCCGATCCGGATTGAGCTCTCACAGGACATGCCGCGACGCAGCCAACTCAAAAGCTGCAAATCAATTTTCCAATCCAAGTCTGACGGAGTTAAATGTTGCGCAACTCTCGGGGGACCCGCGAACAAATTTTCTCGTTTTCCGCCCGCTTTGCAAACATCAATGAAACCAAACCGCCAAATTCACTGAAACTCCACAAACCTCCACACTGAATCGGGTCGTTTCAGCTGGAAATATGAAGAAAACAAGAGAAGTACGAGCAGTTGTATCAAAAGCAACGTTTTGTATTTGAAGCACACTGTGCCCAAGACCCCGGCACGTCTTTCGAGCAAACTCTGACGTGCACCCTGAGTTTGCTTCATTCACTTGACGTCTGAAACGAGCAAAACAGCCCAACTCCCTGCACTTTTCCTGTTATTTTTCTTCAATTAACGTCAAAATCTCTCATCAACAGAAACACCGAACAGCAAACAACAAAGAACCAACACTGCAATGCAAGACAACCCACGAAAAGCCAGTTGATGAGACGAACTGGTCACTTCGGTGTGTGCGTGTTTGTGTCTATTTTACAGGTGGTCAGGCCCATCCCAGACCTGATGCGTTGCGCGTCGCGTCCCTGCGCAGGTCTGCACTGCGTCAGCGCACTGAAGAACTGCTGTCCCGTTCAGATCGACACGGACGGCTCGTCCAGTCGTGGGGGCGCTAAACATGTTGAGGCTGATGCGGCGACGCGCGTCAAAAACTGAACACTCGATGACGCAACGCACACGAGCGAACACGTGGCGCCTGCGGTGTGCAGAAGGCCCGCGCATCTGTGAATCATGTCTCGCACTACAGCAGCAGATTTGTGCAGTAATACGTACAGTGGAGTCCAAATGCAATTTGGCGCATTTCGCCCAAATCTCCCGCTGCAATAAAAGACGGAGCAGCTCTGCGCAAGGAGCGTCGGAGCCATTTGCCCGATTCACATTCATTTCCACGGACCTTCAGACCGTCGGGTTCACTCGGAGAACAGCAACAACATGGCAGAGAGGCTGAAGAGGGAACCCCAAAATCTGAATATCTAAACAGGGAAAGTGTTGTTCTGAAGGTTTGTAACAGAAATCACAAACTTGTGTGAGGTTGTCGCGTTCAGCATCAGAAAATGTAGTCGCCTCTGGACGCGGCTGCAGTTGTCACGAAGGCCTCGACATATCCTCAAAGATTTGGGTATTCAACACAATGAAGAAGAAGAGAAGGAGGGAACTGTCACCTGTTGAAACCACAAACAAACGCATTTCAAGCGTTGCACACGAAATGAGAGAAATGAGTCTCATTCGTGGGAGGGTTTCACCGGGCACAGTTTCAACGGGAAATTGTACCAGATTTATGAGACAGATTTCATTAATACAGCTCGCCACTAATAAGTCAGTGTGCCTGCCGACACGGCTTGGTACTTAATGCTGGAAAGCCAAAGCATGTCGAGCCAAGTTGCGAAGTTTTTCATGAATACGGTTCAGACTCATTCCAACTGGTCCACTGGAAAAAAGAGCACAAAGTTCCTGAGGTTGAATTGAACTCCCGTGATATTCGTTGCATTGGTCTGAAAGATTTTGCTCTTCGCACATGTGGGAACATGCACCACACCTGCACACCCCCACCACTCAGCACATGGTGGCTGAAAAGACTCGTTCAGGCGACAGTAACTGCTGTCTGCCCCCAAAACGCGATGCATTAAGGGGGACAAAAGACATGATTGAAAAATTAGAAGGGCTTCCTTTTTGTCACTGGGGAAGAAGAAAAAAGAAGATTTTTCCTGACGATGTCCACCAAGTGAAATGCGATTCAACTTCTTCAATTTCTGCTTTTCCGGACAAAAATCCGTTGTTGTCAATGGGAGGGGGCAACGTGCACTTATGAAGCTTCCGGTTTGGGCACGAACCATCCGGGTCGTGCAAGTTTTCTCCCAGCCGCACTGCCAACTTTCAAGTTGCATCACAACTCACCAGACATCTCCTCACCGCAGTCCGCATTCCCACAAAAAATCTGAGGCCCAAAATTTCCCTTCACCCTTTCCCATCCCAGTTGGCACCTGGCGAACCTCTGTTTGTATTGTGCGTCAGTTCTACTGTGGGTACATGTACCACCGTCCAGGTGTATTCCGCGATGACTCAATTTGTTTGATAGGAATCTGCGTCATCTGTCTGTTCAGACGAAGACAGTTTGACACGTTTTCAAGAATTTGTGACATGGCGGTCTCATAGATCACGGCTTTGTGTGAAGCTGGCACTGAGATCCGAGTCCCTTCACTTCTCTGCATCACAAATTTCCCCATTTGGTGCCAAACTCACTGAGTTCTCACAGTGGGAAATCAGATATGCCTTGTAAATTCCAAAGAATGAAACTCACAAAAGACTGTATCAAATTTTACGGTCTCCAAAATGTCACCTATTTTTTGCACACAAAAACATGCAGTGTACACAGATACGCAAGGGAGCCATGCATAAAAGTTCCACCAAGCCAACTTTCTCATCAACGACAACTGTTCAACGCACACAAATGCTTGTACTCGTATCTCTCCACAAACAGCCAGGTGACTTCCGTGCACAGAAGTCAGGTCAAGAAGCGGACCTCTGCTCATCTCGATCCCTCCTCACCGATCTCGGGCCTCGGGCCACACAACAGACTCGGGCAACACAAGATACCTGCGAAGCCTGTTACACGCTGTGTACGACTGGCGTCGATCGTCTTTGCATCACAACGCCCAAAGTTGCGACCCTTCCGTGAACGCCACCGCCTCTCCTCTGGTTTCTCAGTGCGATGCGACGCAGCGCCGATTGACTTGCGTAAAGGGCCCAACGCATGACGCGTGAAAGGTGAACCAGACTTGAAAGACTGAATGGACTTGTCGCAACTGATACTCGGCGAAATATGAGATGCACCTGTTCAACTTCTGCGCACAAAAAGGAGTCACGAACAACTTTTGTGCGACTCCTTTTGAAACAAAAAAAAACTTTCCATGCAAGTTTTTCTTTGCAACAAATTAACAAATAACTAAAGTTTTTGTTTGTGAAACGCGACTCGTTGAAGTGCTGGCTTGCATAACTTTGTTCAAGATTTTCGTTTGTGGACGAAAGATTCTGAGTACGTTGAGTATGTCGGATGACACAAACGCGTAGAGAGACACAAGAGAGAGAGACAAAAACAGAGGCAGAGAGAGACAAGAAGCAGAGACAGAGAGGGAGAGAGAACCAGAGAGAGAAAGAGAGACAGAGAGGAAGAGAGAGAGACAGCGAGAGTTGGACAGTAGGACAGGTAGAGGGACAAAAGAGACAGACAGACAGACAGACAGACAGACAGACAGACAGACGAGAGCAAGTCAAACCTTCGAACATGTGAACCCTCAAATGTGTCTTCCATTCTAAATTGTCTCTGAAACTGCAATCACCGGCGCACTGGTCTGAGCGCTGCGTCTCGAGACTCAGCACCGGAAGTAAGTAAATCACGGTCCCTTGGCGAGGCGTGACAGTCATCGCGCGCGTTTTCCCACAGTCGCCCCCCCCCCGCACCCGACTCCAGCCACTCAGCACGTCACTCGTCGCCCATTCAACTCCATTCAGCAGCCTTTAATCAGAAGCCCGACCGCCATTCAATGCATTTCAGCACCTTGATGGACTGTTTCACACTTGGTGCGCAATGCGCGCTGCAGAGTGGGGCCATTGGGGCAAAGTGACGACGTGGAATCAATCCACCCTGCACAGGGACGCGACGCACCATGCATCGTGTCCACAGAATGCATTCATTGCCCTTCGCACTCAGTACTTCTCCCTGCACGAGGCACGACGCACGACGCACCCAGTACTTTTCCAACCTGCACAGGGATACCACGTAGTGCACCTGATGTCCACAGAATGCATCGCCCACCAAGCACGACGCACCGTGCTTGTCCAGCCTGCAAGGAAACGCGACGCGCGACGCGCCCAGTGTGAAGCGCGCGGGGCCCGCAGCGCCCACTCACCCCCGCCGTGCCCTTTTCACCGCGGCCGGACAGACAGCCCCACAATACAGGACATACCAAACAGAATCAGCCTCCATTCAGGTCCCCGTGTCTGCGCTCAGAGTTGCGCTTTGATCGAGGGGCTGAAAGGAAATAGTATCGCCTGGAAAAAAGCGCCGTTTGCTGGAAGACTGAGAGTGAGAATACCGTTGCTCGGACAGGTTATGACTTCAGTGTCAACTGAGGTGATCCGTTTGAATACATGACAAGGACTCTGACCCGGCTGAAATACGAGCATAACTCCCCAATTTGGTAACGACTACACGATACGAGGGCAGGAGAAACGTGCGCGTCCAAGTGCACCTCGTCCGCCAATTTTCCCTGCAGATTTTCGCGCCAAACAGCACGAGCACACACACACATACACACACACACACACACACACACACACACACACACACACACACACACAACCAATTCCAAGTCGCCAAATCCGGAATCTTGCCTAATTTGAGCAGATGTGTTTGTCCTTTCAAGTGTTTTGTGGGCTGATTCGCTTGATTCACCACCACCCACCGAAGAACTTCACTTTAGTTGGGGGCTGACAGAAAAACGTGAGTGCGCGGGGCAGCGCGTGGATCACAGGAATGAGTACTCAGTCCACCTCTGTGACCAGGAGTTGCAGTCCCGTTCTCACAGTGCGCGCAGAAGGCGCTGCTCGCTGGTTCCCTCAATTACAGAGGCGCGGGACAAGTCGCACCGGACACGGGCGGAGCCAGGGTCCAACAGGCCCGACCCTGGGGTGGTTGGCAGACTCGATTTCGAAAACGTAGAAAAACGAACATGTTCACTTTGAAGGCACCAAAGCAACAGACGCGAGTCAAACTTTCCAAGGTCAGGAGGGCGCCACCCCTGGATCCACCGTGTCCTGGACACGACCCACAAAGGCTGCAGCTTGTGGACACCTCCCCTGCAGAAGTCCATCGCGTGCTGGAAACACTGTTTCAACAAGGAGTCCAGTCTCATGAGGTCTCAAACGGCACGTTGACACAATATGCAGTTGGACGCCCGCAACAGCAAGTCTCAACGTGTGTTCTGGTCTCTTCACCATCTGAAGATTTATTGGGGAAGACAAAACGCACTCGTGTACGAAGCCTGATACTCGAACGAGGGCCGAAGCGAGCCGAAGAAATTCGCTCGTTTGAGTACAGAGCGATAAACCTCGACAGCCTCACGTGGGAAACTGTCCGGGGTTCACTCATTGTTACGAGAAACAAATGCACGAATTGCAACAAAGACAATTTCAACACGCGCGTCTGGCGTCGCCCAGTCGTCTGCGCGTCGTTTTATGGCTTTTGCTTCGCTGTCCACGTGGTCACGTCCTCCACTGAGAACCTCGTGTTCGGCTGCGACCACATGCACAGAGCCAGATCCAATGTGCTCTATTCATTTTGCCTCGGAAGATTTACACCACTAAGTTTGACCTGCATGGCCAACGCAGTGCAATCAGATACTCTGAACCAGCCCCAACTTTGCTTCTCAAAAACACGATGCTATCGCTGAAATTACCAACTGTGTTTCTTCGTGAGTGCACAAAGGGCAACCGTATCTCCCAAAGAGCGCCATACATCACAAAGTAAAGATTTAAAATTGCTTTTAAACAACCAACAGGAACTTGACGACGCACATGATACGTATCTCAGCACGTGGAGAAAGGTCCTAATGCAACTGATGTTCTGCTGCTTTCAGCCTCAACCCCCTGGCCATAAGCTTTGACGAGCACCAAACACGGAGGGAAAACCTGAGCCTGCATGCTTGATTATCTGTGTGCAAAAAGGCCTTTGCTGCCCGTATTTGAAGCGAAGCTCCTGAAACGTTCCCGTCGGGTTCACTGAACGTGGTCTGCCTCGAGAACCTGCGAGTCTTCGTCTCATTTCCGTTTCTGCCCAGCAGATCCTGACCCCTGCGAATTTGAGCAGATCTTTCATTCCACGTGGTGTCGATTCCCTTCCCAGGGTCCATGCACGTGAAAGTCGAGACTTGCTGCAACGCTTGAAGTCAGACACACACAGTCCGGCTGAACGTCGCAGCCCACTGACCTGTGCAGGGACACCACCACGCATGACGCACCCAGCGTGAAAACCTGCCTCAGTGCGATGCGCCCTTGAAGTGATTCAGCCCGTTTCAGGAGCTTCACTCGGTTGTTTTCTTCCCTCGAGTGCAAACTGCCTGCAAATCACTGTTGATCCATGTGCAGCGCAGGCAGCGAACAATGCGGGGCGAGTATGAAATATTCACTGTGCAGCCGCACAGGATCTGAGCTCCCGAGCAGCGCATTCTTCCCTCCATCCCCCTGTTCCTTTGTTCGGCCCCATTCATTTTGCACGGATGTCTCTCTTGTGCTGCAGTCTTTGTTTGGTCCAATTTGTCATGTGCAGCACTGAATAATTACTGTTTGGAGATTTGGGGAAATCCAGTGCTCGTGTGTCCGCTGTGTTCGGCTGTATGTTCAGGCAGCTATGGTGGATCCAGGGTTGGTGGGGAGGGAGAGAGGAACCAGTGTGCACTCTGGGTATGGACGCACCCTTCATCGGATCCAGGGTTGGTAGTGGAGAGGGAAGAGGGCACCAGGCCCTGACCAGGCTCAGACCACGGCCAGGGACAACAGGATGTGAGGGAGGGGCCGGACCCCAGTCCGGTCAAGAAGGGATGGGCCAGGCCAGGGTCAGAGCGGGGCTCAAACTTCACCTGTGAGCAAACAGCGTGACGCGAACCCTGCGAAGCACTTGGTCCCACAATGACAGGAGGCGCACACCTGCTGAGCATCAGGTCCCCCTGGATCCGCGGGAGTCACTGCTCGCTTCCGCCCAGAGCGACAATAGGCGCAGCGTGAAGGCGGATCAGCGAGGAGTCCACCGCGCCGGGACGCGACTGTGGGGGCTGCGCCCACAACACTCAAGGTGACTTATGCTCACCAATGGCTGCGTAAAGCGATGTTAACATCGGTCAGAAAGGTCTCCTATGCTGGAGATCTCGGTCTCCCGTGCTGATGGCAGACACAGACAGAGATGTCCAGCTACAAATATTCCCAATGGAGCACCTGCAACACGACAGCAGAGCTTCCAACACAAACGCGCCGGCCCAGAGCGAGCGCAATTGCCAGAGTGGTGACCAAGGGCGGGGGTGACCAACACTGAACAATTCTCAGACGTGAGCACCCCCCCCCAACCCACCCCGCACGTACGCACATGTGACGCATCCACCGTGAAACAAACCACGAGTTCAACGACCGCAAGAAAACACAAAGTTCTGCGATCCAACTCTCAAACACTTCAAACACCCCCTTTCCATCCCTTTCTATCTCCGTCCAAAGATGAAGGTTCCACATCGGAAATGTAACTTGCAACGTGAACCGTGAGCGAGTGTGCTTTTGAAGTCCCCAGCAATGACAAAGAATGCTTCTTCTGCCGAGTGTCATATGTGCATAAAATGCCACCGTGTATTTGCTTAGCCTCAACCACATACAATCAGGCCACACGCAATGCAATAGGCCCCTCCACGGTACCACTCGAATTTCCCCAGAAACAAGATACACGCGCCTATTATGCAGATGTCTATGTCTCAGGGAGCGAGCTTTTACCTCTGGGAAATAGAGCTCCATATTCTTCGCATATCAAGCAGCAACCAAAGACGACAGGTATGGTGGAAGCTACTCGGGTGCGAAGATGGAAGTTTGAAATGAGTTTCCTGTTCCTGTTTGAGGCAACAATGTTTTAATCACTCAAGATACTCAAGACAAGTCGAGTCGGGGAAGTCTGTTTGTAACTCTGTGTGTGTGTGTGTGTGTGTGTGTGTGTGTGTGTGCGTGCGTGCGTGTGTCCAGGTGTGTGATAAAGAGGCAGCAGATGGGGAGTGTGTGTGCGTGCGTACGTGTGTGTGTGTGTGTGTGTGTGGAGTGGTCCCTGTCTACCTGGGTGTGTGCTTTGTGCACTTGTGTATCAATTTGTTAACGTTCGGAAGATACGAGTATCCGGCTGCAAAATTGGCTCCACGGGTGAATGAAGACAAATTACGCGCGATATTCCGCCCACGCACGTGCGAATGGGACATCAAAACCCACAAGTGTAACAACGCTATGGGATCACAATTGATATGAATCACAAATAGGATCCAATATTTGTTGTCATGGTTCAAGTCTCTTTCATGTGTCTGTCAAGTGTAACGAATGAGGACAAAAAAGTGATTATCACCTGGTGCAGGTGAGTTACGGTGGACCTGGTGCGGGCGCTGCAGCTGCTGCCCAGGTAGAACCAGGTTCATCGCACAAACACATTCAAATTGAGCAGATGTGGCTGCTTCAAAACGACAAACGGCGCTCTGCGCAAAAACCAAGCCCGACTGACAGGGACCAGGGACCAGTTTCAAACAAACGCGTCGATCCCCAACCCGTTCACACAGGCCACGTGCACGGTGCTCCAAAGCTCCAAGGCCTTACGAGGTCTGTATTCTTAGCGGCGGAATTTTTTGTGTTTTTGTCGCACGCAGCTGCACGAAGTCGACCAAAATTTTGGTTTGAACTGCTTTAATGATGCCTAACACAACTGACATGTTCCAAAATTCAAAAGATGCAAATCCATGCGCAACAAGACTTGAGTAAAACATGCTTTCGACAACCATGGCGACGACCAAAAAATGTAACAAAACAGCTTCAAAAAACTTCCGCAACAGGTCCAATCTCTCAGTCCAGGGGCGTGTCAACCAAACCAGCTGTTACTTCTCGAAATAGTCTCCTCTCTTGAGTACGCACTTGTTCAATCTCTTGCGCCAACTCTGTTCCATCATGTGCGCAAATTCCACCTGTGTGATCACACCCAGCTCCTGGTCGATGGTTTGCCTGAGCACATCCAAGTCTTGGAATCTCCTGCCACGCATTTGCCTCTTCAGGCGAGCGAACAAGAAAAAGTCCGACGGTGCCATGTCAGGCGAGTACGAGGGGTGTGGCACAAGTTGAATGTTGTTGTCTCTGCAGAAATCAATCACAATTTGAGCATGGTGGGGCCCGGCACCGTCGTGCTGCAACCAGAACTGTGTCCTCCTGTTCATCCAAAGGGCGGGGCGTTTCCGGCGAACTGACTCCCTCAGGTTGCGCAGAATCTGTTGGTACATTGGTGAGTCCATGGTTTCCCCTTGAGGGACGAACTCGCGATGAACAATTCCGGTGGCATCCCAGAAAACCACAACCATGACTTTCCGAACTGACAGTTCCTTGCGGACTTTGGAGTGCCGCTCCTCCCCAGGGGCCAACCATGTCACTGACTGCTGTTTTCTGGTCGGTTCGTATGCAAACACCCACGTCTCGTCCGCTGTGATGACCTTGGACACCCATCAGGGGGCACGCCTCATTCTTGCAAGGAGCTGCCTGGCGACCTGAAGCCTGCGGGCCTTGTTCGCTGCGGTGAGGAGATGTGGCCTCCAGACACATGGGCGCTTCTTGAGATCCAACTTGTCCTTGAGAGCGCAGTGGATTGTCGACAGGGCGAGGTTGAATTGGACAGCCAGCTCATGAATGGTCACGTTGGGCCTTCTCCGGGTTTCAGCGCGAATGTCAGCCAACACTTGCCTGGTCAGTTTCGGAGGCCTGCCTGTCTGCTTGATGGTTCCAAAGTCTCTCCTTCCTGTGAATGTGGCTGTCATCCAGCGATGGACAGTGGTGGAACTGAGGGCATGGTTGCCGTGTACTCTACGCAGTTCTCTCAGGATATTGCAATGTCTGGTTCCTTGTCTGGCTAGCATCCTCACTTCACTGCATTGGATCTCTTTTGAGTGGTCCATGGTTAAAAACCGGATGAAAACTGCCAGGAAAAGAGCACAGTCGCAGAACACATCCGGTCGCATCGCTTGAATCGCCGAATGGGACCAACCGGCCGATTTCGATTGGCCACTGCGGCTTACTCACGCACTCTGTGACCTCAAAGATCAACCAGGGACAGCTGAGGACAATCACCTGTGCGACTGGACACATTCGAGACCGATCATGCGAGGTAACCCTTCGCAGTGCCAAAAATTCCGCCGCTAAGAATACAGACCTCGTATGTCCCTGGTGCAAGTCAACAGGCGCTGTGTCACAAGCGACGACGCTGCGCCCACCCACAACCAACACAAGAACCCACCGCTTGACGTACCCGGCGTGAAATGACCCGCGGCCTCCGACGTGTGTCTGTGTTTGTCCACATTTCAGTCGCAGCGTGTTGCTGAATGTTTAACGCGGCCCGGAGGCCGGTATAAATTGGGGCATTAATTATGAATGGAGTTTATCTCTGCTGGTGGGCGCCCCGGGCTGTTTCGGCACTTGTCGCCGAACGCTTCCATCAAACACAGATATCGCATTGGGATATAGGTTCGGAGATCCACAATCAGACAAACAGTGTGTGTGTAAAGTGTAAAGTGTGTGTGTGTGTGCGTGTGTGTGTGTGTGTGTGTACGCCTGGTGCTTTGGTCTGGGTGCGTGTGTGATGCGGTGCGGCAGTGCGTCGATTGGACACGTCCGGTACAAATGGACACACACACACATACACACACACACAAACACACACACACACACATGCAAAAGACTTTACTGTGCGCATGGTCGGATGCAAACCCACAAATTGGAACTGACCAGCTTGGCAACCGCGCGCACAACCGCGACAATCACCGGTTGTACCCAACCAAAGTCAGTCAAACACGATTCGTGACATGCTGCATTCACTCATCTGGATCTGCGTGTGTTTGTGGTGATACCACCCATTCCAGCCCATGTCGCGCCCGCTGCGAATCCACAGATCCCCGCTGTGTATGTCAACAGCTCCGAAGCCCTGTACAAACATCCAGTGAAACATTTGCCGACACCAACATACAGATCTTTGCAAATATCATAAATCGCACCCGAGCCCGGTTTGTACGAAAGAGTGAAGGATGCCAACAAGTCCACAGGGCCGTTGATTGTCATTTCTTGCTCCACTGAAGTGGCCGGTGTACCTGGTTCTGAATCGTGCAAGTCAGTTCACGTGCGTCAGAGAGACTGATCGTCGTCGTGCTGCTGGGTCAGTTCAGCCCTTGCAGGCACACACACTCACTCACACACACGCAAGCACGCACACACGCACGCACGCGCGCGATCCTGGTTCAGGTGAGAAGAGGCTGGTGAATGACCCTGGGATAAATTGAATGGCTCAACACTGGCTCAAATATCGTGGAATCCCATGACCAAAACTGGAGCTCAGACGGACCATGTTCATGAACCACCCCGGTCGATGCTTTTGAACAGACAAAAGCACGCATCTCGCATTCAGCCTTGTTGTTGTGTGGAAACATGTGGCTTTTACATGCATCAGTATTGCACTGCTAATCTGGCAAATGAAGTGGATAATGACATTGTTCGGTGAATGCTGAATCTATTGTACCAATAACGGGTCTCAATTTCCCATATTGCCAAGAACAACAACGCCGCGGAACGACATCCCATCATTGCTGCATCTGCATTACAATCATGCAGATCTGTACACAACATCTACACCAACATTTTTTGCAACAACACTAGAAAGGCCTTACGAGTGCTGGACACAATTTAAGCAGACGTTTCACAATAATCGGCTTCACCCAGTTCTGGTCAAAGGACGCTTGTCAAAGAGCACAAAGTCACAGAGGTGAAACGGGAGTTGGGATTGGAAAGCTGCGTTTCTCAAAGCTGCGGGAGGGACGGACGGAGGGAGGGATCGGGGTCATGCGGGGATTACAGGTGCGACACGACAACACTGGCCGCGAGATCGGCCTCCTCAGCTCGCACACCTGGGCTGGGGCCCAGCGCGTTGCATCGTTACGCTGCATGGTGCGGCATTTCTCGCCACGCGCCCCTGGACTTGCCACACCCTGGCACCAGCAGCTGAAGAAACTGCCGAGTCCAATGAGAACGTGCGTCCTCCTGTCCTGGCGCAGACGACGCAGCACACAGTGACCTGGACTTGCCCGCACCCGAGATGGCATCTCCGAAATTCAACAGCTGGAGAGACTCAGCCGAGTCCAATCAGAACGTGCGCTGTGTCGTCCTGGCGAAGACGACGTGGTGCAGATTGACCTGCACAGGGACGCCACACACGACATAACCAGCGTGAATCAGGGTCTCTCCGGCAGGATTCCACACACCCAAAACTCCCTCCTTCACACTGTGATGACACCGAGCTGTGCGGGCCAACACTGCCTGCACTCTGTAGCCAAAAAAGACTCACTTTTTGCAGAGCCTGTTACAATTGTCCCGCTTCAGGCGACGGCGAACGAAAAATCATTAAAAATTGACGCCTGGTTGTGCAGTCCATCCGAAGCGGGTGATTCTTGGCTCCTCCTTCATTGAGACGCCCCGCGGCGGCGGCGGCTCCGTTCGCGTCGCATTGAGCTCGTTGAAATCAGCGCTCTCGGTCCCGAGGACTCTACTGCCTACAAATGGGCCCACTCAATGCACAGTTTTTTTCGTTGCTCAAGGACGGGAATGGAAAACGTCCCTCTCTCTCTCTGTGTGGCCGTTCTGAAGCAGAAAATTTAAGTGACCGATTGGCTATCGTATTTCAAGAATGACAAATTTGAGTTGCTCAGATCTTTGTGTGATAAAAGACCAATAGCAACACAACATTCTTATACAAAAGTTTTCAAGAGAAATCATTTCAAGTATATAATAAATAAAGCACAACTTTGATTTATCTCTCTGTGGCTGAGGAATGAGTTGTCTCCTTGAGATTATTTTTAAGATTTTTTACTCTCAATAATGATCAACTTCAGTAGGACTTGTTGAAAAAATCATAAAACCAAAGGAAAAAGTAAAATTTCATCAAAGTTCAAGAAAATAACAACCAAAAATGTCAAGACCTTCTGCAATTAAGTTTAGCTAACTCAGCCAACTTTACCCCATTTCAAGTGATCTCAGATTAGTCTTGACTTGTTTTATAAAAGGTTGTATTGCTTTGGAAGGAAGATTGTGTCCTACTCTTTGTTATTCTATTAAGATTTAAAAAAATTCACACCGGAACCACCAGAAACACCGCCCGATCGGGTACTTAAATTTCTTGCCTCGTACAAGAACGGAGAGCTGGGGAGTCGTAGAACCTTGCAGAATGGGAACTCGTCCGTTCCAAATTTTTCCTTGGTGTGTCCATCTCACTCCCTTGCCAGCCATGCTTGGCAGGAACACAACACATGCTCGCACGCGCACACGCATGCACACACGCACGCGCACACACACACACGCACACACACACACACACACACACACACACACACCGTCGAACGCCACTGACAGATCACGACACGCCGCCATCGCTCCGAGACCTTTGAACACAAAGTGATGTTTCCTCTCTCAAAAACACCTTTTTTACCACTTTCTGCAGCTTCCTGGGTTAAAAAGAACACAGAGATCGTTCCTCTGAGAGCAGAATCTGTCAAGGTGAAATTCCCTGTGTCTTTTTTGCTATTAGAGGCACTTAGCCCTCGCAGCTCCTCCACATCTATCGTCAGCCCCTTATCTCGTGCTACTCAGAGCGTCTACAAAGCACTACAAACACAGATAACAAGATCGGATGGATATGCAACTCGCTCACTCGGGACCAAACATTGAGCTTTTAACAGACCGCAGAGAAGTCTTGACTTTTGATTTGATCAAACGAAATGAGATTCATCTCAGAACCTGGATGCTCTTGCACTTTTTACAACAAGCGTGCCGTAAAACTAGAAAAGATTGTGCCTATGGGCATGACATCTGACTTCATCAAAGGTAAAATTCAGGCGACAACCCAACGGCAGCCAAACGTGTTCTGTGTTTGGTTTTCTTTCGCTGCCTTTTCACTTGGGGCAACTCAATACTTGTCCTCGTCCTTTCAGACTTGCCCAATTCAAACAGACCTTCTTGACCTTTGATCACTGATTCCATTTCACATTACATTTCTTGAAATCTCGGCCAATGCGAAACGACTTCACTCGGATGGAGTTCCTTGAATTCGCCTTCTGCGCTGGAAGCTGATTCTGACTGGAGAGAAGCTGAAGCGTCTGCAGCTGAACATGCTGATCAGAGTCTGATCGGCCGCAGCACAAGCCATAAATCTCCATCAGACAATCAAATTGATGCAACGTGTACGAGAGATACGCAGACGAAGGGAGATCTCTACAGGGCTGAAGAAAGTGCAAAACTGACGGACGGATGAGGATCTCCGGGGCGGAGGAGCCGCCATGTCTGCAGCAGGCTTTCAAGCCCATCTGGTGCCCAAAGAAAATGGATTTTCATCGCAAAGCGTAGTGAACAAACTGCTTCAAACTCAACCCTTTCAGAACACAGCTTCCTGTTTTTTGTCAACCGTGATCGGATTATTTCGCAGATGTCTTTGAAGCGAAATGACGCGAAAGACTTCACAAAGCACAATATTGTACACCCAGCCAGCATTGCTCTTCACAACCAACCAAACGTTGCAAACTGCACAGGAAACAATGCAGAAGTGCAAATGTTGCAGGTAAAGTGGTTGCCTCTCTCTCTCTCTGCAGGCCGCGCCGAGACTCCACGTTCCTTCCTCACTCCGCGCGGCGAAAGCTGCGAAGCCACTTTGGAGCATCTCAAGGCTCCTGTAAAGGTTACTGCGAACACAAGGCTCCCCTGATCGATTCAAAACCTCAACAATAATGACAACATTTCTCCCGAGGTTTTTTCAATGCAATTACTGGCTGTCGGTAAAAAGAGCGAAGGCAGCTCGGAGTTTGAGAGGCCGTGTGCTCACAGGGCGCCCTTCCCTGCAGCGCAGCCACTGATTCTCACGCAACGCTGAACGCCAGAATATCCAAATGCAACAAGATCCTGCCAATTCTGGGGCAAAATTCACATCCACGGGGCAAATCAGAAGAACAACAAGTCCTCGCGCAACAACAATGTCAACACAGTCACACTGCAGACTTCTGTATTCAGAACACGCAGCAACTCGTGTCCCCGACAGACCATTTTCCATGCATTTGAAGTCCGGCTCCGCTGCCTGAGGAAAACTGCTTCACCACCTCGCAATGTGTACTCGACATGCCAAGGGAAATGTGCATAAAATGACCGACAGACTGCTAACGGAGCCAATTTCATTTTCAAATGTTGCCAGATCTTCCAGTGCACTTGCGCACCATACGATCTGTAGGTCTCTTATCTGACACAATTTCTCTCTTGGGTAATTTCAGCTGTGACGAGATGGGAAACTTGTCGCAATCTCGTTCCCTTGGGGGCCGCTCAAGATTCTGTGTTTGGCTCAAGATTCTCTCTGTATGTGCGTGTTGCATCTCCCTTCGCTTTCTGTGTACGGTTGGCGGGGGCGGGGGGGGGGGGGGGCAGCGGAAGTCTGTGTGTGTGTGTATGTGTGTGTGTGCACTGCAGAGAACTGAAGGCGCACTCACCAGACGAGGTGCAGCACGACGAGGAACACGGCGGGGATGAACATGTCGTCGGAGCCCATGCTCCAGCGCCGCTTGAAGACCACGATCCCAGGCATGGCGGCGGCAACGGTGGCGGTGGCGGTGGCAACGGTGACGGCAACGGTGACGGCGCTGCTACTCCAACTCAAGAGTTAATCCACAACTTTGATGGACAAGAAGCCTGAACTGAGGAGTCACAACCAAGTGTTGGCTGGGCTCACAGCACAAGATTGAGCCAAACTCCACAGAAGGCAAATGACACCTGATCAAGTCAGAAAGTGTCTGCAGAGCTGTTGGCGCAACAGATCCAGACTGCGTCAGGAGATCTGTTCATATTTTCCTTTTTGCAGAAATGTCACTTCACACACTCCACAAAACCATCGTCACTGGCATTCAACACTTCTTGTGTGCATTTCCGCTTCAACATGTGCTTTCCATTTTGACTGGATCCACTGTCCAAATTCCTCGTTACATCACCTTTCTTTCCGTGTAGAAAATGCGCCCGCGTGTGAGTCCTAAATTGTCACATGTCAGTCAAAACAAACACTCTGAGAATCATTTGTTTCCAAAGTTCCTCAAGCGAAGTGCGAACAGAAAGCCGAATTTCGCGCGAACTAGATCACACAGATTCTCCACAGTTTCCAAGGTTATTCAATGGATCGCTATTCCTCGTCGATGCTCGACAAGTTTATACCCACGCATATCCATTTTAGGAGAGAATTAATCCAAATTTGAAGGAGAAAAGCATTGTTTTCCACGACAGCAAATTTTGACAGCTGCCCAAGCAGCCGCTTGGTGATTTTGTTCGAAGTTGTGATCACCCTGCAGCCGAAGATTGAAATCGCAACTGTTTCAGGTTGGGGCTTTGATACGACCTTCAGCTTGATACAACCTGACACAGGTACATGTAAAATATATCTAAATTTTTCATCACTCAAGTGTCATGGTGAGCAAATCCCTGTCAGCTGCAAAAGCTGTAGATCTCTTTTGAAATACTGATCATTCAGCAACTGAATTTCTCTGGGTAGCAGTTGGCATTGCGCATGCGAAGTGAGGTAAATCGTACTTCCGGTGAAAGTTTGGCAGATTTTGCCAATTTTGGAAAATTAGGATTTTACACCGCGGTAAGTCACTCTAAACGGAAAATTTTAATATTAAAATGTAGCAGGCTTTCTATAATATGAAGTCAATATTTGAAAAGCCCAGGTGTATTTCAGCTGAACATAAGAAGTCACATTCAAAGTCTGACAGGATCAGACGTATGGACTCAATACAACAGAATCTCACCGATCTGTCCGGTACTGAACGAGACCCTTCCACATTTAACTGGCGCACAACTCTTGTTTTGGGGACAAAATGGCAACAGTGACACTCCTTCCCAGTTGGATGCTTTCGAGTGCGACAATTTTCCCGGTTTTACTCCCGAATCTGGTCTTACACCCACCCCCTTCCCAAGCCCACCCACTCTGCACACGGGCAACGAGAACAATCACAGACTTCCTATTCAGATGCGGACGGATCTGTGATGGCGGAGTCGATCTTCCCGACCACGTTGCCTCCTTACACGCAGAGGAAGACTCGGGGCTTCTCCCTCCGAAACTGTCTCCCCAAATACCTGAGGCCTCTGCTGCCCAGATACAGAACCGTCTACTTCGTGTTTCTGCTGATCTTCCTGTCTGGTACGTCGTGTCAGTGGAGACGCTTCCGTTTGATGTTGTTGCTGTTGTTGCGAGGGCGTATTGTTTCTCTTCACAAACTTTGCGCCGCAGACACATGACATTTGGCTTTGACATGATAAATCTTTCAAAGTTGACAATGGCTCAAGAAGACTGACTGTTTAAAAAAACACAAAGAAATTTCATCTGCAGAGGCCAGCGAACCTGTTCCTCATGCAAATAATTCATCTCAACGCTTGATTGATTGTTTGATTGATTGATTGATTGATTGACCATCTCTTCCTGGGCAGGTTTGCTGATCACGACGGTACTGCAGTTCTGGCCGCACAGCGTCGACTCCAACAACTCCGGCCGCGCCGAGACCATCTGCTACGACTGCAAAGAGGTGCGTCCGACACGTCAAAACGGCGCTCCACACTTCACACTGCGAAAAAAGCCTTTCCAGCTCAGATTTGCCGCATTCATTACTTGACATGCACAGGGTCACAGCTGCTGCTGCTGCTGCTGCTCCTCCTCCTCCTCCTCCTCCTCCTCCTCCACACACACACACACACACACACACACACTGTGATGCAGCGTTGTGGAGTGGGAGACGGTCTGACAACGACATCGAAAGTCTTGTCAGCCAAGGAATAGGTGGACGGAAACACCGCGCCAAACAGACGTCAACGGTGTCAACTTGTCTGTGTGTTGTCAGGTGACCGTGCCGAAGACGTCGCCGCTCGCCAAGCCCGCAGACTCCGAGTGTCAGTTCCACACGTGCTTCGACGTCTATCACTGTGGCTACAACGATGACAACAGAATCACCGTCTACGTGTACCCACCGGTGAAGTTCGTGGACGAGACAGGGCTGCCTCTGACGCTGCCGGTCTCCAGGTGATTATTGTGCTGCAGCTTGTCCAGCCAGTGTGGTTCCATATCTGGTACACGTAGAATTTCAGTGACCTGTGAAATTTTTTGATTGACATCACAAGAGTGTCGAGTTTCTCCACAGTGCAATGTGTAAGACCCGAATTTTGACGTGTGATGCAGCCACATAGAAAGCTGCAGAAACCTACTCCATTGAAACCACGCTCTGCTCTGACCTTGTTGCCGTTGCTCGTTGCAGGGAGTTTCGGGAGATCGTGGAGACGGTCGTGTACAGCCCGTACTACACCCCGGACCCCGACAAGGCGTGCCTCTTCCTCCCCAGCATCGACCTGCTCAACCAGAACAACATCCGACTCGACGACTCCGCCCGCATGCTCGCATCCCTCACTCAGTACGTGGCACACAACACATGAACGTACAACGGGTGACCAGAGCAGCAACTTGCTGACGATTCTGCCCGTTTCCTTGCCTCCCTCACACAGCATGGACCTGCTTCTGCGCAGACACCACATAAAGCACACACTGCAACAGACAAGCTGCTGAGGCAACCCCGCCTACACCATCAGTTCACTCGCACAACGCGCATGATTTGTGTGTGTGTGTGCGTGCGTGCGTACGTGTGTGCGTGTGTGCGTGCTGAACTTCTGTTGACACACAACTTTTGACGCGCGGCAGTTGGCGGGACGGGACGAACCACGTGCTCTTCAACATGCTCCCAGGCAGCACGCCGGACTACAACACGACGCTCGACGTGCCGCACGACCGCGCCCTGCTCGCCGGCGGCGGCTTCAACCGGCTCAGCTACAGGACCAAATACGACGTGTCGATCCCGGTGTACAACCCGCTCACCGCGAACATCCGCCTGCCGCACAAACCTGCAGAGTAAGTGTGGGAACTGGGGTCTGTTTTCATTGCGTAAAATGCCACGCCCCAGGAACAAAATGGGTTGCTGCCCTGCAAGTGACCACCTGTGAGTGTGTTCAGGGAAACCACGCCTCACGCGTTTGAGTCTGTTTCTCACAGATAGGAACTGTAATCCAGTGATTGATTCGGTGCAGGCACTGGGGCGCGGTTTTGAAACTGTTTTTTGTACCAAAGTAAGTGTGTCATGAACCCTGCTTGGGGGAGCGTGGTTTTATTGATTCCAACACACCAACACAACACTCAAACCACGCTTTCAATGGTGGGCCAAATCAGACAAAACCCATTGTTGTACTGTCCTTGTGTGTGTGTGTGCGTGTGTGTGTGTGTGTGTGTGTGTGTGTGTGCTTGGAGAGGATCTCCTCTGTGTGTGAAGAAATGCGATGAAGGATTCTACCCTTGTCCATGTTGTAGGGAGGAGCGCGCGTGGCTACTGGCGGCGGCGCAGATCAGTTACCACATCGAGTTTCGCGAGGAGCTCAGCCTGCTCGCCGACATGCACCGAGATCTGTTGCTGCTCGACAAGTGTGATGGAGCGATGAACACGTCACAACGCTGCCGGGGAGGAGACGTGTACAGCTACCCTGCCGTGCTGCAGGTGTGTGTGTGTGTGTGTGTGTGTGTGTGTGTGGAGCAGCAGCTATGACCCTGTGCCTCTGAAGTGATGAATGCGGCAAATCTGAGCTGAAAAGGCTTTTTTCGCATCAAATGCGGCTGCTCTTCTCCCAGACTCTACAAAGCATCTGATGACACAATGATAATCCACGAATGATGTTCGCTGTGCCCAATTGCTTGCAAAATCCCCGCGGAACCCGGTGAATTCAACAGGGAATTGATCACCACGTTTGAGAAACATTTCCCTGCTGTGGCGGGTGAAATTATTCTTCCTGTTGCACCGCGCGTCGTGTCACTGCAGAGCGCGGAGTTCTGAATTTGCGCAAAGCGCGAAAATTTTCAGCACACAAGGCTATCCAATGGCCAACGTCACATCTATGACGTCAGAGCAGGTGTCGTGACGTCATATGTTTTCTTTGCTTGACCGCGCGTTGTGTTACTGCAGAGCGCCGAGTTCTGCCTCGTGATCCGCGGCGCACGGCTCGGCCAGACGGCGCTGTTCGACGCGCTCAAGACGGGCTGCGTCCCCATCGTCGTCGCCGACGGATACGTGCTGCCCTTCAGCGAGGTGCTCGACTGGAAGAGGTGCGCACACACACACACACACACACACACACACACTCTCTCTCTCTCTCTCTGACAGAGTTCTCACACTACGAGGCCTGTTTTTTATCTGCCCGTTGTTTCGCCGATACCGATGAGACAAATGTGCGTTTTTTTTTTACCAAAATTGGATTCAACCAAGCTTATCATCATCCCCATGAAGGCAACAAGTCTGAGATCGACCAGCACTTGTGTGACCCATTTTGAATGATCCTGAAATGAGGTCAGCTGAGTGCCGACGGCGGAGATCGCCTCCTTCGTGGAATTTGACAGTTGCCATGGGTTTGTTCCTTGTTTTTCCACTTTTTATCATCTCCTGCATGGTTTTGCCTGCTGGCACAAATGAAAGGCAAGTGAGGGAAGACCAAAGAGCTGCATTGAAGTTCATGGTGTTGTCCAGGAAACGCCCTTGTGTTTGCTTGAGGGAATTGCGTTCAGTTTTTGGGGACAAGACAATGAGTGAAACTCAGTTGTGGTTTTGGCACAAGAGATTTGCCCAGGGAGACTTGTCCACCCCCACCAAAGACAGGAAATGATCTGGATGCCCCCGGTCTGTGCGGACAGCTGAAAACATCAACAAGGTGAAAGAACTTTTGAATGAAGATCGACGCAGGAGTGTGAGGGGCCTCGCAGCAGAGACAGAACTGTGTGAAAGTGTGGTTTTCAACATTCTCCGGAAAGACATCTGTGCAAAGAAGAGATCAGCAAGGGTTGTTCCCCAAACTCTCACGCCACTTCAGAAAGAGTCAAGGGCACAACTCTGATGAGAACCTCCAAAGGTGGCGTCAGGATCCACAACACTTTTTGTCCAGTGTCATCACCTGTGATGAAACATGGTTGTCCACATTTGAAATGGAGACGAAAAGGCAATCATCTGTGTGGCTGGAACCAGGGCAAGACAGACCAACAAAGGCCAGATCGAATGGGTGGGCCAAAAAGACAATGATGACACTTTTTTTTGATGAAATGGGTGTGGTCTGGGTGGAATTCATGCCACCAAAGATGACGATCACTTCAGAAGCATTCATTGGCACGTTGCGCAGATTCAAGGAAGCAGTCAGGAAGAAGAGGCCAAAGTTGTGGGCACCCTCCAATGGAAACAAACACTCATTTCTGCTGCACATGGACAATGCCAGTGCGCACACAGCTGCACCAACAGAGACCAAAATGGCTGAGTGGGGCATCAGGATTGTCTCTCACCCACCCTATTCGCCTGATCTAGCCCCATGTGACTATGCCATCTTCCCAAAGTTGAAAGAAGTTCTCAGAGGGATCAAGTTTGACACTGTGAAACAACTGCAGGAGCGCGCGAAGTTGGAGCTGTCGAGGATGCCCAAACCCATTTTTGCGCAAGCCATCTCAGACTTGACCATCCGCTGGCAAAGGTGCCTGATCATGCAGGGTGACTATTTCGAGGGAAAACATGTTCCAGTGGATGTGGAAGAGGTCATGGTGGGAGAGCAATCCAGTTCTGATGACGATTCTGATTGAACTCTGTTCATTGTTGTTTGCCAATCGCCAGTCAGCGCATTTTTGCATTTTTTGGAAGTCATTTTACACAGGTTTATAGCATGTATTTTCAAGATTTCTGCATGTCCTTTTGTTCTCTTGGTTCCTCTTGACATTCTATTAAAGTTTTGCAAAAGTCCAGAAAGTTTCCGTCCTTGTATCAGTGAAACAACGGGCAGATAAAAAACAGGCCTCGTACTCTCTTGATGAGAGGAGGAGATATCAGAACTGTCGAGCCATGCAGTGGCGAGACAAGTTCATCTCCTCCTCTCATCAAGAGAGTACGAGGCCTGTTTTTTATCTGCCCGTTGTTTCACTGATACAAGGACGGAAACTTTCTGGACTTTTGCAAAACTTT
>JAAUXT010017358.1_pt1 | contig 22239 bp, 21 predicted proteins | sample 7278171 | NCBI WGS metagenome assembly JAAUXT01 (sample SAMN14350112, study PRJNA611818) | marine sediment metagenome | isolation source: surface marine sediment (1.8m) | place: French Polynesia: Moorea | collected 2018-08 | reverse complement strand
TATACAAATTAATGATGAAAAGTGTAGACTGTGTTTTGGATTGTGCTCACTGGTCATTGAAATTGATCAAATTTGTTCAAATCACCGCGAGGTCCCTGGACCTATTTTTGTTCCGTTTTGCAGTGGGCAAATCAACGTCAACACCAGGGAGTGTGCATGGGGTCTGGGTCTCCTCAAAACAAATGGTAATTTTTTTAGCGTAAAATCAAATGCCATGAAAAAGAGTCTGATGCTTGTCAGCCCTGCTGAAGCAACTCACACTGTGTTAGTTTGAAGACCTCCAGAAATTGAACTGCGCAAAATCTGAACAACCGACCGCACTCCCACGTTTCTTGTTCCGACCATTCTCGTAAGACTTCGGAGCACAGGGCATGGTGTCGACAGTTGTGCAAATTCGCCGAAGAGCTCCACTAAACAGATTGAATCACAAGGGCTTCGCAATCAAAGACATCTCGCGACAAAAATAGGTCGACAGTTTGGTCTGTTTATGAGGGACATTTTTTTATTGCTCAAATTTCCCTTTCTACATAGATCGACAAGAGTAAATCAATGGAACAGTTTCAAAGCGAAAAAAGATACAACACGCGCATGTTTGACATCTGCACCACATTCACTGAGAAGCTCACACAGTGGTCATGGTGGACTTGCCATTGTCGTAGGACAGCACCGACTCTGCCGGCCGCTTGCGTACGAGCGACAACTCTTCTCTCGTGCTCCCCTCCAACAGCCCCCGACTCCGCGACCACGGATCCTGTCGCCCTGACAGTGACGAGCACAGTCTGTTTCTCGAGCAGAGGAGGCCCCACAGAGCCTTGCGGAAGTTGTTTCCGCACAGGGAGTAGAGGAAGAAGTTGATGGAAAAATTGATGTAATAGAGATAAGTGAAGAGCTTCTGCAGTGACGCAATGTTCTGCAGCGGTTTATAGGATGGATCTATCAGGGATACGATGAAGAAATATATACGAATGGAATGGGCCGGGAGATTAAGCAAAAGAAATATTGTAGAAACAACAAGCAACATCTTGGTCACTCTGTTCTGTCCGACGTTGCTGTTCAAAGAAGAGAAGAATCTTCCGGATGTAGAGTTGCAGCTTCCGGACTTGTGTTGGGGCAGACTGGCCCTCGTATCCTTCCTCGTGGTTTTGCAGACTCCCCTGACGCTGGTCGAGCTGAGCGGAGCGTGGTTGGTCACCGCCGCGCTGTCCGAGGGTGTGCGGTGCTTGGGGCAGCCCTGACTGTTGTACAGAACCTGATGGCGCTCCTTGTTCAAGCGAGTCACTGCGCGGATAATCTGAACATTCAGCACAACGATCACGCAGGAAGGTAATATCAGAGTCACCACGGTATCGATGTTGTTCATTACGTACAGCAGGTGTCTGTACGTGTGAATATAATAACAGAATGGGATGGATGAGGCATTTGAACCGGGCATAGATGGCATCTGCACTGATGTCGCTGTCCAGATGCCGAAATTGTAGGCGATGAACCCAAACAGAGCCAGGGACACAACAACGATGTTGGCCTTCTTAACGGTGCACAGGTCTCCTCGTTTGAATGGGAAGAGAACGACGATCCAGCGTTCAATGGTGAACGCCACCACGTACCTGAAACGAGAAGGGAACTTTCCTTTTGTAAATTGCAGCCAAAGGACCAGATGGTGAATTTGATTGTATAAGAAAGCGTTCAGTGTACAGTGTGGTCGTCAGGACCAGAATGCAAACAGCCACTTGAAGTACTCGCACGAACGCTCAACAGCCGAGGAGTCTATCAAGCAGCCACAGCAACGGCTTCTGTCTCAAATCTTCTTGATGTTTCTATTGAGGAACAGATTCCTCCACAGTAACCGAAGCCTAACCGGATCCCCCGTACAACGTGCAGGTTTCACTCAGAAATGCCACTCATAGCGCACTGCTGCCATCTCATTTCCAAACTGCGACAGGCAAGTGTGGCACAAGGTGAGAAGACTATGCCTCGTCAAAGTAGTTTGTGCAACTCACACACACTCACTCACTCACTCTTCAGTGACGACGGATTTCACGAAAACTCCGATGTTCCTGTGAGATAATTGAATGAGAGAGATGTCTGGAACACCGCGGCTTCGAAAAATAGCGACACTCCACTCTGCAAACGCTTTTTCGCTGTTGTGAAGCATGAAAGGGACCAGGTCTCAAGCAGAGTCAGTTTGTAATTTGTCTATTTTCTCCAGTCCATTTGGACGAATCTGGGTGGTGTGTGGGACAAGACACGAAACGAATCTGCACCTGAATTTTCCACGTTCGTTCAAACACCTGCAGAACAAAATGCTCGGTTGTCCTCAGATAGGGAAGATTGAATCACGTGGGTGCACGAACTTCAAAGGGAGGTGGAGGACTTGAGACGAAACGCAAAACAAGACTGAGACTGAGCCAAAGGGGAACCTGGGCAGACAGACAGTGAGGTAGTTAGGTCCTAGTTCGCAAGCCACAACAGACTCTACCTGGGTCTTTGTCCTTTCTGATGAAGTCTGGGACCTGTTGATGCAGCGAGATTGCAGGGGCCAGACGTTCGGTCGCCTGAATCCATTTGAGGTCAAAAAGGTTGCCAGGTACCCGGCTGCAGTATTTCAGAACAGTGCCACGTAACTGAAGCTGGTGCACAGCAAGAAACATCTGAAAGCATTTTAACTGGGGAATCCTCAGGCGAAATTATGTTTTTGATTGAGGACTTCACGTCCAAAGTGTTTGACTCTTTGCACACCTGATGTTGTCTGGCATTGGACGGTTCACTCAGCCTTTACTCCGCCTTTTTTCGTCAACCAAACAATTCCAAACATTTCTCAACAGCATAATTGTTGGCACAGAAGACAGTGATCTTTTGTGAAAACCAAACTGCAAAAAATGAACAAATTTCCGCACTGCAAGTTGCACGTGCCAAGACGTCCGATTTTCGTGCCAAGACGAGAGAAGGGTGATTTGAAGTCTTTCTGTGAGTCTTTCTGAAGCTGCAGTATGTGCAGACGCGCAGCATATTTTTGCCTCAAGAAAACATTTTCAGCAGCGAAGCTTATTGTCCGCACTTGAGCAAATGGGCTTTTCGACTCAGCAGCGCCGCCAGACTTGGTGGGCTTCAGGGCCGCATGGGTCTCGCTGGAAGCAACCAACGAGCCGCATAGCTGACGCGAAAATCTGTCGACAAAACATTGTTGTCTGTCGAACATGTCCACCACAAATCATTTCACCCGGACAAGCGAAACGGTTTGGGAAGGTGTGGGTTGAGCCCAATTTTTTGTGGCCTCCAGCAGAGCGGAGTTGGTCTGGAGATGCAGAAGTGGATGCCACGTGAATCCTCACCGGAGCGTTGTTGGTACGGCTCGTGAGAAATGTGTCTTCGGACAAGACAATCACACTGCACGAGCTGAGTGAAACAGGAGGTGAAAAAGGTGTCCAACCTCAGCTGAAGAAAAGGCAAAGGCTGAGGTTTGGCTGAAGCCCAAGTCAGACTGACAAGTTCATTGAAAGGCCCTGCACAAAAGCAGCAACAGCTCAGGAACCGTCTTGGTGCCGAGGATTGAACGAGTTGTTCATCCCGTCGTCCCACTGGGCAGAATTTCACTGTTTTACCTTCATCTCTTTTGTTCTATCTCTTCGCAAGTTTCTGTCAACAGCTACGTGTGTCGTGCCCTGCTGGCTTTGGGTTTTTGTGAGAACAAACCCCAAACCCACTTCGTATGTTCGTATGAGAAGTGCCTACAAAATCCAAGGAAGGAACCAAGTTCACAATTGTCAGGTGGATTCCTTTGTGGAACCCAACTGCCCTGCGAGTAGAGGCAAGTGTTGCGACAAAGAAGAAAGCACGGAGAGAATAAAATGTGGCCCAATTCAGCTGCCCGAGAAGAGCTCCTGACCAGTATTTTGAGAGTGTCGCAATCAGTGTCAGACCTCTGCTGATTTGGAGTCCACGGCTTACACACAAGCCTCGCGCCTGATTTGGAGGAATGTGTGCTCAAACAAACACATGCCTGATCACAACACACACGGAACAACGGCGACAGGTTGATGACATTCGTGGTTACCTGTCAGGTGGAGCAATCAGAATCCTCAAAATCCGATTCTCAGTTCTCAGAAGATGCGAGTTCGTCTCAACCCAAGTGAACCAATTTTGCATCACGTATTGCACTGAGGAGTCTGAAGGCCAGGAGAACATAATCACGATGTCCAATTACAGATTTCGAGTCCTATCCTTGCAACTCGCCACTTGAGCTGCACTGAAGGCATTCTCCATTCCAAACACGCGTTTCCCCAAACACCTCGCTCTCTCACTATTCTGGTCACCAACCCTTCCCGACCCCTCCAACTTCCCTTGTTGCGCAGAACCTGATGACTCAAGGGAAATGCAGCATAGATCTGCAGGACGTCACTGGAGGCAAGACACATGGACATAGATTTCTGTGTGTTCGGGCTTTGAAGAACTTACCACACGGAGAGGAAGCTGAAGACATAGGTCAGGTAGGCAAAGGTCTGGCACCATCCAGGCTCATGATATATCTGGATATCTATGTTTACAAGCCATGAAAACAGCACACAAATGAGGAATCCACTGTCACTCACAGACAAAGCTGCAAGATAAATACTTGAAGACAAGGTCTTGAGGCCAGTGAAGACAAACACAATGAAGGAAAGAGTGTTTCCCAGGAGTCCAATGCAGATGATGGCTGGAGTAACGTAGTAGTCCAGACTGTCGACCAGGTTCGCGAAATTCTCCTCAACACGCGGTGCAAATGCGTCAGTGACATTCGTTGCGTTGGTCACATTCGTTGCCATTCTCAGCTCTGTGTGAGTTGCTCGAGCAGTTCAGTTATAGTTCTCACACGCTCCGTGGAGTGCGACTTTGAATTCGCACCACGACGGTCAAGATTGGAGTTTTGAGTGTGTGGCTCAAGATTTTGCCAAAATCTCAAGCCCACACACTCAAAAAGACGGTCGAGACCGGAGTCTGTGAATTCAAAGGAGCATGAAATGGAAGTTTGAGAACTAACTTCTTCCACAGGGCGGTGATCGCAATTCACCGTGTGTGACTGAAAATTCGCACCACTACTTCGCAGCGCCTCTGGCGATTGCGATCACCGCACCGTGGTAGAAGGAGTAGTTCACGGACTGTGTTTCTGTTCCTTGTGGTCTGAGATGCGTAGCTGAAGGTCCCAGCACGCACTGTGTGTACATTCTCCCGAACAAGGCAGTATTTTTCCAGAGTTTGAAACAAATGTGGAGGCAGCGTGGAGGCTAATGTGGCACGGTGCTCCCTCGGTCCTCACGGGTGCGAGATTAACGCGCAGCTTCCGCCCCTCATTACGTGGAAAACAAAAGGAAATAGGTTCAGATCCGTCTCAATTTCGTTGGAAAAAGAACGAGAAACACGATGAATCAAAGTAATGAGTTCTTGGCGCAGAAAGGCACCTTGTCACTCTCTCCGGCGACATGCGAGGATTCCCGAACAAATGAAACTGTGTTGGTCGACACCAAACTTTCTCAGCAGAATTCACAGCCTCTGAAGGTATGGCCGTCTGTACGACGCAGCAACAGGTGAAGATCCAACTCCCACACGCTGCTGAAGAAGGGTTCTTCAAGGAGAGTCACAGAGCGTCTACCACGCTTGGCCGGTCGCCTCTGTTAAATCTAATGATCATCAGCGGTCGCGTGTGGTGCTCTCACAAGCAGTGTCGCGACGACCAAACATCACACAATCCCTCTCTTTGGAAAGCTGTTCATCAGATGAAGCCACAAAGTGTTCAGTCCTCACAAGGATCAATTCAAAAACGCACTGCGTGGCCGTCGGAAAATAACTTCTTTGAAGTCGCAACCAGTCAGCAACTGCCTGCATCTCCGTCCATAGTAAACAGCCAAACGTTTCCAACAATATTCCTGTCAAGCAGAAACTCCTTGGGCAAAGATAAGTCTGTCTTTTTTTCAATCCTGTGTCGTCGCCTCCTTCACGAACACAAGCATAGCTCTGCACGGGACCTGCACCCACAGCTCCAGGCTCGTCGCAATTGGTGCTGTGAAGCCGCACTCGACTGCCTCTTCCTTCACGTCAGCAACAAACATCTCATTAGCAAGTTGTTAGCTTGTGTCAAGCCCTGTTAAGAGTTTTACCTGCGTTCCAATCAATGCCGCTCGACGAGACCATGTCCGTGCGTCGCAAACACTCAGTCATCTGCTTTTGACAAATAGTGGTCTCTGACGTTGAAACTCGACAGGTGTCTTTGGTGGTGTTCGCGCGACAGGCCAACAAGAACCAATGCGTCAGCTTCACGTTGTCAGGGCACCAAGCTGATGCAAGCGCCAAGCGGTCGAACTGAAGGGAAATTGCAACTTTGATTCGTTGTCGGACCAGCCGCAGATGACGGACGATCGTACATTGTGGGCAGCTCGTCAAGCCCGCGACGCATCTCTTCATATATCCGAGGAATGCGAGCAAAATTGATGGACGGGAGTGCGCGGGTCAGGGAAGTGAGGTGTGTCCTGTCCATTCAGAACCTCCAGGCTCTTGGGTGTCAGCTGACTTCAACTCATGCAGCCACAACGCACCAGCATTGTAAAGCACCCAAATGATCTCAGCTGATTTGCCAAAGCCGAACGCATGACACGTTTTGTCTGCTTTTTTGGAAACGCCATTATTCTTTGAAAAAACAACCCTGTTCGGTGGGGAAGTGAAGTAGCCATTGAAGTGAGACACCCAGTGAATACTGACTTCGGCGCGAGAGTGGAATTCACAGGATTTCCACGTTCACGCAGTCTGCGGATGTCATGTGCACACGACGTGCGTGCTGCACTTTTCTGGCTTCTGTAGTTCAGGAGGACCCTGGAACGCAGCTGATCCGGTCCTGATTTGGTCCAATTCACGCAAGTGGCGCATGAGATCTGAGAGAATCCGACTCCATCTTCTTGGGCGACCCATCAAAACGAGATGTGTGAAATTGTATCACGTCTCATTGCTGTGGATCAAGTGCACCTCTGCCCGCAAAAGTTTCTCCACGGCGAAAGATCCGCTTTTGCGTTCTTTTGTGGTCACCCGACAGAGAACTCCTCCAACATGTACTACGAGCGAGACGTCTTCATGCAAATCTCATGATACTTCATTCAGAACGTGGCCTTGGCCCCGTTTCAAGTCTTTGACTGCCCGCAGGCCGTTGCTTTGAGCACGTTGGACGCTGCAGGGAAACTTCGTTGCAAATGGATATACGAGTGAGACATCCTGTTTGAGGAAGAGCTTTCTGTTGGTGGTGTCCGAACCCGTAGGCGCGTCCTCGTACACGTGTCAGATCAGAATGGCACGTGCATGGTTCAAGCCAGAGTCGCCTTCCCTGTATATCAACGCGAGAAGCCCCAGCGGTGAGATATGTCGCCCCCGAACAACTCACAAGTGGTGAAGAGACACGAGGTTGACCTGATTTACTCAGTAAGTGGTTGTTTCGGGGCTATGAGCATTCATACTCGTGCGAGTTCCATTCTGTGAGCACTTGTTCACCATTTCCAGTCATTCCACGACCCAATCCCTGTTGCAGAGCCTGCACTGCTTCAGCATGATGCTTGCTTGAAGCCAAGAGGAGTGTTTTTGACAGGACCGGAAAGAAAGTCAAGCCTTGACTGTCATCACTCCCCCCAAAAAGTTTACGTGGCTGATGTGATTTTTCCGTGCAAGATTGCAAACAGGCGAGGTCTTCGGACTGTTCAACTCTTGCTCACACAGTGACTCTGAACACAAAGTTTACCGCAGAAAGCATGATGCAGTCAATACCTCGAGCTCACATGTAGCACGACTTCATTTCGAAGGCATCTTCCTTCCTAATGATCTTGGCCCGCAAAACCTTTTCAGGCCTCGTACCAAACTTTCTGAAAAGGCTTCAGAGTGAGTTCTCCACACTTGGGAGACTTTCAATGATCTCAGTCGGCAACCTTTCAGGCTCCAAACCAAACTTCCTCAAAGGGCTTTGGAAGGACTCAGCTACACGAGGGAGACACGACTTCCTCATGGCAGAATACGTCTCGTCCACGGTCGCAAAACACATAAACTGGAGATTAAATGTCTTAATGAGGCACCGATCTGGCAGAAAACCTTCAAGCTGCGGAAGGGAGGTTTGGCCGGACACATGCATAAAACATAAAACATGCGCGTAACTGCTAAGTTCAGTGGCTTCATTTGCAATTTGCCCTGAAAGTTTAGTGTTCATCAGAGGTTATGTTTCTCGGGATAAATCATTTAGTTGTGAAATTGTGTTTGACGAGACTCATTTAGTTTCAATTTGTATTCATAACGAGTTCTTTGCAAAAATCCCAGACCAATTGGTCCCTGTTGGGAGTTGAAGAAAATGACTGACACTACAGACAGTGAATTCCAGCAGCTGCCTGCTGGTTGCTGGTCGCTGAGCTTCCCAAAAGAACCTGTCGAACAGATTCTAACGTCTCGTTCTTTGAACAAAGTAATACAATAACACACATTCTCAGAATGCGTGACCACAACGCATCGCCACAGGGGCCGGGCAGCGAGACTCACCTTGTGTGGAGTGTTAAAGCAATGAAGACTCGATGCGAACTCATTACAGAAGCGCAACTTCGGCTGCTGCGGAACCTACGCGAGGGAAATTACTTGGAAAAACAATCGAGTTAGGAAGCACAAATGAGTGAGAAACCTGGTTTCGGAGACACCAGTGTTTCCCCACCAGTCCGCACAGAAAGTCGGTCCGCGGACGGAACCCTCCAGGCTCTAATGTGAACCCGACCTTTGGTCTGTTTGGGGTCTGTTGAAAAGTTGAAGGTTCAGGAACAAAACTGTTCCTCAGGAAGAACGGTTGTGAAATAAAGGGAACATCTGCGCACCTGACCCTCTCAGCTCTTTCGTCTGTCTGAAACAAATTTGACGGACAGATATTGTTGTGGAGAACAGGGATTCTTGTGAAGTGAGAGAAGAATTGTTGTGAGACAGACAGACAGACAGTGAAGAACAGAACCGAGCAAAACTTGATCCAGAGCATCGTGCCTTGTGTTCAGTCCTCTTCACTCCAAAAAAGTCTTGGAAACTTTGACCATGGTGCAGCAACGAAGATGAATGACAACAAGAAAGATACGACTCCTCGGACATCGAACCTGAGAACCTCCTTTCATCGGGCACTCGAGGCCTTTGGAGCTGAAAACGAATGGCTTGCCTCACAGCCAACAGGCAACCTATCTGTCGCGAAGGGTTCCAACAAAGGACCCCAAATGAGGACAGAGAGGCAGGACCGTGGTGTTGCTATAATTCGGTTGACACCCACAGCATTGAAAAATTAGCAGGACGGCAGAAGACCTCACGCGACTGCAGGCACAGATTTGAATCTGGTGGATAGGTTTGCATGACAGAGAAGAATCTCTTGAGCGAAAGATTGTGTCTTGAGTAGCGGCGTGTTTTTGAGACAGCTGCGCGGTCTCCAGGGCACACCGCGCCTCGGACGCCCTCCCCCCAATCGACATGTGTTGCTCGTTGAATGGAAGAAATTCACAACAAACGAACGTCTCTCTGACGTTTCCGTGATCAGCAGTTTTGTGGCCATTCCTACCTGCTACCGGCGAACATGAAGCCCGACCTGACACACAGGAACCCACCTGTCGCCGAGAGCTTGTGTGAATGCCAACACCCAAATGATTTACCTGTATTTGCAGGTTGGAAGCTGAGCTTTGCTTCCTTATGTAATTTCCGAACAAGAAAAATGAGACCGATATGCTGAAACACACCTGACTCCTTTTGACTGTGCGCTCCGTGTGTGTTTCTCGACTGCAACTGCACATCAGGCCCGAGATCGCAACGAGCCCCACGAGCCGCCCATGAGTGGAGAGCGGTGCGTATGGCGGTCTTCACATTGGTCATTTTCTTGACGTCGGCGTCAAAATTTAACATTGAACCCAACGGTGGAATTTTTGACGTCAGCACAAGAAACGACCGCGCGTCACCCAATGTGACAATCTCCTATCGCGGGCAAGTTTGACGCAGACCCTTTCTTGCCAAGTTTACCATCTGGGAACCACCTTTGACGAGTGTAGATCTCGTGAAGTCTCCCTTTGCAGCCCAACTCCCTTCCGACATCATGTGGTCAGCCCTTTGTTTGAATCCTTCGAAGTACGGAACAGATTAACCACAAGGGAGGCATCGACGCAGAAACTTACCTGCGACTTGGGCGGACAGGCTCGCTGACATCCCTGTATCACACTTTCGCTCACGACACTCGGTAATGTGAAAGGTATCAATTCCGCAACCTTTGGTATTTCCGCGAGGGGCAGCGATAGCTGAAGCGACACATGTAGTCCGAGACTGCTCTGCGGTCAGTTCTAGACAGACAGATGACGAAATTTGGGCAGCAGAAACGAACACGGGCTCAAATGGGAATTTAAACTGAAGTTGCTTTGAATGAGTGGCATCTGCTAACGAACTGACAAAACAAGTGCCAAGAGGAATGTTCTGGCCCACGCTCACACATGCAAAGACAAAAGAGACTTTCCATTTTCAGATGAAACCAATTTATTTGGAAGATACGGTTCCAATTTGTGTCATTCCCCCTCACCCGAGAGTGAACTCCACTCCGCTGAGACGTGATCGTGCGAACAGACACGCCGCACCACGGTCACCAAGGCGCAATTAAGTTCCCTGAATGCACCTCAAATCAAACAGGCATCCAGAGAACGACGCCGGATTGCATCTTGCTTCAAGACAGTGCCGTTGACGCTTGTCCCAATTCGTTCTTCTACAAAATCGCTTTGAATGACAAACAATTTCCAGCTGCAGATGAATGCTGTTTGTGAGTTGCAAGTAGTACTGTTTATTTTTTCCTGCCCTTTTTTTGACATACTACTTACAGGAAGTAAGCAGTACTGTTTTTTTTAAAAACATACTACTTTTCAAGTAATACTGTTTGTTTTACAGGAAGTGACTTTCCCGCTATTGTTTTTGATGTACTACTTGACAAGTAGTACTGTTTATTTTTTCTTGCCTTTTTTTTGACATATCACTTACAGGAAGTAAGCAGTACTGTTTTTTTAAAAACGTACCGTTGCTTATTGTTATGGTTTTATCAAAACCGTACTGTTCCACTTCCAGTTGCAAGTAGTACGCTTTTTCAGGGGTTATTTTCTCACTTTTTTTAAAAAAAACATACTACTTGACAAGTAGTACTGTTTATTTTTTCCTGCCTTATTTTGACGTACTACTTATAGGAAGTAAGCAAAAAAACAGTATTACCTGAAAAGCAGCGGGAACTAAGCAACGCAAGCGAACACACATACCCAGCGGGTTTGTTCGCCTGACGGTCTCGTTTTGCGCCACATTCGCATGAAATTTACGTTCGTTGTACTTGTTTTCATGTGTGTGTGTGTGTGTGTGTGTGTGTGTGTGTGTGTGTGTGTGTGTCATGTGTGTGGGTTTGGGTTTGGGTTTGGGTCTGTTCGTGTGTGCGTATTGTGTGAGCGTGTGCGCGTGCGCCTCAGCACTTGGTGAATGAGAGTCTGCCACCTTTGCCTTCATTGCGTTTCCGCCAATCAAAGAAGTGTTTCACAACAAACGAGGTTTCTGGCAGCTGTGGACTTCGCCTGTGCAGTCAAGACAAACTGATCAAGAACACATGGCCCGTGTCCACAAAAGGTGAAAGAACGACGTTTTCCCGTGTGTTGTGAGTCACCCATGGACAGTCGCAGCTGTGCTGTATGGGGTCCACGGAAGATGGAACACCGCACCGAAAACATAGAACGGATCCTTTGACACAACTTTGATGTCAACATCCCGCAGTGAGACGACACGCTGTGCTTCGGTTTGGTGGGGGCGGCTCCAGAAACCAGGCTCAGTGCTCACACCGACAACAAAGACACCCCCACACCAATCAATGTTTTGTCAGATTAGAAATTTGGGCTTGTTGGTGTTTCAAAGTTTTTTATGTTTGTGGTGAGGGGACTTCCTGACATTCCAGTCCCGATCCTGGATCCACAGGATGAACTTGTACAAGTGAACAATACGTAGCTCGTCCAATGAGTCGACGCTATTTGCGCGTGTGCACAGGCAGTAAAACCGCACAAGTGCTTTGATGTCGAAATAACATGAGGAATGGCCGTTGTTGTTCTTGCAATTCTGGCTGCGGGAAACGCTCACCAGGATGCAGGGTTTTTTCGAGGTCAGGCTTCCCACTGACTCGGAATCGATGCTGTAGCTCGTTGTTTCTGGGCCCATGTTTCTTTCACAGGGTTTTGCCCAATTGACTCGCCCATTTGAAGATTCTGTTGTTGCGATCTGTCGGCTGCGAGCGCGCCTCTCCCAAACAAGCCAAGCAAAGTAGAACGGTGTTTCGAATCTATTCACCACGGCAGATGCTCTCGCCATGTCCGCTTCAGTTGCTCATCTCATCTGCAGCACAAGTTCTCGGATTATGGGTCTTGAGGGCAAAGCACAACTCATGATCTTGAACATGACAATACGAGTACGGTATGCTGGACTGTGAGAACCAAACAATGGGAAAATAATTGTTGCAAAAATGTTGGTCCTTGGGTGGGGTGGCTTTGTGCAGAAAAAGTGGGTGCGAAGGCACCAGCAAAAGTGGCTGAAACTGCACACACCAAGCCCCAAATTGACCAGCCATTGTACGGTGAAATTTTGCGACGTTCTTTTCAGATTGCGAGAGTAAGTTTGGAACATTATCTTTGGACTGAATGCAAAGACCCTCGAATCCACGGAACAATGAAGTTTGAGAGACCAAGAGGAACCTGCAACTTCTGGCCCCAGAAGCTCAAACATTGGGAGTGAGGTTGTTTTGAGGAGAGTCGAGAGAGACATATTTTGGGGTAGGTTGGCAGGGGCTCGGGCCCCTGGGTCCACCAAAATGGCTCTCACCATGTGGCTGCATCTCCACAAGAAGTTTAATCCCACAGAAGTGTCCTGGTTTCTGTTAATCCATCTACAGTCCGGGACAAATTGAACTGCCACTTCACGTGATTCTTGGAGAAGAATGACCGGCACTCACGGGATCGCTGTGCAACTTCCGAGAGAGTCGACCTTCTGTTCTCGGCAATCATCCGCTCCGTCTCATGCACTTCGGCTCGTCCTGCAGATTCAGCTCGTCTACAGAACGTGACTGTGGCTCATCGCACACAACTCACCACCAACACCTGAATCATTCGCGGAGCGGAGACTTTGCCTGATTCTTGTCAAACAGGATGTTCTGAGACGGGAAAGCCGCCGCACGGCTTCAGCTTCTTGAAAGACCCGTTTCCGCTCGCTTGTGTGCGGCTCACCGACGTGATCCCCACATTACACTTCCCTCAGGGTTATGACCCGCTGAGAAACACAATGCATTGTAGTCATGCCATACCGACATTCCTTATGACCTCCTGCAAACATATGTGCATAGATCGCAAACTTGTCGACGGTGGACCCGTCCAATGAAGCTTTCTTCTTTTCTCAGAAAGTTGTCACCTCGCTCACAGCACACATCGACACGAGCCCAACTGGAGAAGCTCACCCCCCCCCCAGGTATTGTTTTCGGGAACTTCATTCGCGTCAACACCGGTGTTCTTGGTACAGGTGATCAACAGACGACAGAAAATTAATGAATTCGAGGTGAAGCCGAGGATAAAAATATCTGTTGTCTTTTGATTACCTGTTGCAAGGCATAAGTCAGAACAATCAAAGGGCCCTCCTTGTTGAGAAAGGACGTTTTCTCCGTCGAGAACTCACAACATAAATGGAAAAATGTCTGCTCTTGTTCTTCACCATGCTAGCTCCGCCCTGTTCTGACATGAACCACCGGATGAAGAAAATGAGCGGAGAGATTCGCTGACTCTACGTTGTCAACCAACTACAGGTGTCTGCTCAATTGACTTGTCACTCGAGACACTGATTGCGAGGACCAGATCGTTGTTGACTCAACTTGTACTGAATATGTTTGTTCTTTTCTTACGTTTCCTTGCGTGAAGAATGAGTACACACATCCTGTCCCGTGTGACCCGTGACGCGTCCAGGGACCCGGCTCCTGAACACCTGAACCTCTCTTTCGTGAGGCAGGCACAGTTGTCTCCACTTGCGACGTGCACATCGTGAAAGTTGAAGTTCAGGCCTCGTTGACCACCAACATGACCATTCATGCGTCTGGTTTTGAGATTCAGAGAGCCCAACGCCGGCCGAGACCGATGTGCATGTCGACTCCCTGCCCCGACCCAGGATCCAGCTGCGGTGAGGATGCTGGCGGACGTTGACAAGGGCACACTCCTGATGTCGGAACCGGGCACCCTCGGTCATCACTGGGCCTGGAAGCACAAACATGGTTTCCCGGTTTGGCTTTTTTGCGCAGTGTCACCTTAATTGTTTCTCCGTGTTTCAGATTGAGCCTCACCGTGCTGACCTGAATCCTACAGATTGAGCCTCACCGTGCTGACCTGAATCCTACAGATTGAGCCTCACCGTGCTGACCTGAATCCTACAGATTGAGCCTCACCGTGCAGACCTGAATCCTACAGACTGAGCCTGACCGTGCTGACCTGAATCCTACAGACTGAGCCTCACCGTGCAGACCTGAATCCTACAGACTGAGCCTCACCGTGCAGACCTGAATCCTGCCCTGAGCACATCCGGTGAGAAACCAACTGTGTTTGGTGTTTGGTGATGAATATCGAGTTCGGATTAGTTCAGTGAGACTCGTATTTTGAGTCACAAACACGTGGAGCCCTCTTGCTGCACGCGGCAAAGGTGCAGCGGAGCCGAAGGCAGGACACGGCAGGTCGCGAGCCCCGAGCTTTCGTGTGACGAAGGGACGCGCGGCACCAACAAGAATGACCAATCTAATCTGTGCAGAAGGAATATTTCCCTACAAATGCGATTGGACGAATTTCGCCTGTTCTGTTATTCATGAATAGGATCTGATTAACCCTGGGAGTCCCCCGCCGGTGCGCGCGCACACAGCTGAGCCTCTGGATGTCGAGAGCGAGAGAACTGCGTGACTCCTGATCTGTTCCTCGGTACCGACCGAGACGCGACACGCTGCCTCAGGAAAGACATGTACACCTGTCAGTGTAAATCTGCCTTCCAGCGCAAGACGAGACGATTCAATTAATCTAAACTGGCTCCCACGAGCGCCTCCACTTGTCGGGTGTGCATGCCACCGTCTTCGACAACGTCCGAAATTCATGAAATTTACAGGTACCATCACCGTTTCTGAGTCCCTAATTAATCCTCTTTCAACCAAGAAATTGTCACTGAACCCGCTTAGACTGAACACGTCTATTTCTTTGACAGAAAGAAGGCTTTATGTCAAATTAAGTTTCGGATCAGGATCACAGCCAAGTGTTGAGGAAATCATTGTTACAGTTGGGATGGTCTTCACTGCTTTCGCACGCGGACTTCTCAGCACAAGCAGCTTTGGGCCCAGCGTCTGCCGCTGCGCAGTTGGGTCCGGCATCTGCCGTGGGCTCCGACTGGGACCTGGTGAACAGTTTGCGGGCGGCGCTGCCGATGAGATCCGTGGAGCCAACGACGGCGACGAGGAGGAAGCAGAGCGAGAAGAGAACCAGCGACTCGACGTACGAACCCGTCAACTCGCTCAACTGACCTGCAAATGGGGGGCAACACAAACACTGAGCACTTGTCCCTCTGGGACCAGAAAGCAATTGTCCTACGTTCATTGCAAACCATTCCCGCGGCTCAAAATCAAGTGTGAGGACGAACCGACGACAGCGTAGCCGACGGCGGGTCCGAGCCCGAAGAGGAAGAGGACGAGGCCGGCGGCGCGACCGAGCAGCGCGCGCGGCACCGTCTCGCTCAGGATGGGCACGAGCAGCGGCGTCATGATCGTCCCCAGCATGCCTGAAGTGGGACAACTGCACGCTGCCCTCAGTGCAGTTGGTGTGTTTTGGCATGGTTTTGTTTTTTTGGCCGAAACTCGCCACAAAAAAAGACACACACAGGAAGAAAACGGTGGAGAGCCGTATTTTGTTGTTGTCAAACTGGGAACGAATCAAAAACAACATTATTTTGTTGAGACGTGTTTTCACGAAAACCACTGACCGAGGACGGCGCCGAGCGCGATGACAGAATCGGCGTCAGTTGCAAAAGCGACGCAGACGCCGCAGACGCCGATGACGAGATGCGCCGCGGCCCACAGTCGCGTCTTGTTCAGACGGAAGCGGTCAATGAACCAACCGATGGACAACCTGGTGATGGAGGTGCGGGGCATCAATTTCTCTTTTGTCCTGAGGTGCAAAGTTCTGAACTTTAGAACAAATTAATCTCTGAACAAATCAAATGCAACGCCGTTTCAGTCAACTTTTCCGTGCTTCATGATCAGGGCCAGAGGTCTGAACACAGAACACAAGGGAGAAAGCAGGAACCTGGTGACGAGCTCGGTGGCGCCGCTGACGGTGACGGTGAGAGACGCCGTCAGGTCGGAGGCGCCGCGTTCCAGCGCGAGCGGCGGCAGCAGGAAGAGCGTGCTGAAGGCGGCGAAGGCGCCGAGGCCCGCCATGAGCAGCAGCCGCAGGAAGGCGCCGCGCCGCAGCAGGGCGGCGCAGCCCGGCGGGCGCTGCGACGCCGCCGCCGGGACCGACGACCTGCGCAGAGCCCCGTCACAACGGTCGCTCGTAGGATGTGGGAAAAGCTCATCTTTTGTGCAATCTTGAGTGTTGAAAATGTCACGTTTTGGAGGCACTGATTCACTTGGCAGGTTCTGCACATGCGGTGGGTTGGGAGGCTGGGTTCTGCAGAAGTCATCACCAGCACACGTCTCACTTGGTTTCAGAACAGAATGTTTTTGTTCAAACTCTCCGTTGATATCAGTGGTTCTTTTCAAGATGGCCAGTTCGTTTGCAGAAAAGCAAAGTCCTTTGTCCATTTGAAACATATCTGAGTTCTCTCGTCGAGCTGCAAGTACAAGATAACCACTGCGCCGTTCTGGAGATGGTCGTAAAAGAACCTTCAATGTGAGTTCGAGACACACAATACCTTCAATTTCATCAAGAACAAAAGCGCTTTTCACGTGTCCAATTCCAGTTCCACTCATTTCCTTCTGTCCACTTCCCCGCTCTTTTCCCAGATCAGAAACATCAAGAACAATCTCGCTCTTCTCCTGGTCAGGTACAAAAGAATCGTTGATCGTCTTGAGCCTGGTTCGGTTGCAAGTGGGAGCCGGTCGAAGTAACATTCCGGAAATGGCTATGTGCAGCCAGAAACCACCTGAAATTTGCAAATGTGATTGCAGGTTTGTCCTAAAGGACGGAGACACAACCTATGTCAGTCCCCTGCTCGGCAACTGACCTGCGAACAGCATCGCTCCCCGCACCGAGTACTCCTCCATGAGGACCGTGTAGACCAGAGGAAGCACCAGCGTGCCGAACGACGTGCCGCTGTACCCAATACCTGCACGTGGTTTTCAAACAAAGATGAAATCGTGCCACTCGAGCCGAACGTGTCGTGAGTGTACGAAGGAACGCGTCAATCAGGACGACAGAAACACTCGAGTGAGCTCACCGTTTGCAAGCGCTTTCCTCTTGTTCCAGTACTGAGCCATTGAACACATGAGGGGAGAGTCGAAACAGGCTGACGCCGACCCTGACACAAGACGTTTGTATTTCAACGGAACTCACCAACTCTGCCTCAGAATGTAAGAGGAAAAAAGAATCTAGTGAAGCCAGATTCTGCATACTCTGGCACTTGCACTTCACTCTCGTGTGGTGTCAAGCTTGAAATCAACTTGGAATGAAATCGCAAAACTTTTCGTTGCCTGCCACTCCTCATCTGGAGGCATTCGAAGGGTTTTCTTGCGCTTCAGAGAACGCGTGCCCCCCCCCCCCCCGCAGGAAATAACACTCCCATCTGCGGAGCCGTGTGTGCGCCCCACCTGCGAGCACGCCGTAGCCGAGGATGACGACGTGGATGTCGGACGCGAACGCAGCCGTCGCGAACCCGGCGGCGGCCATCACGGCGCCCGTCACGACGATGTTGCGATGCGGGAAGCGATCCGACAACCACCCCGTCACCAGCGCTGCGGGGCAAACACAACACTCACGACTTCGTGGCAAGTGTCGCGCTCCAGCGGCAAATTTCGCGCATCTGTGGTTGTGCGCCTCAAAATGAACCTCGTGTTTGATGTATTTGAGGAATGCATTGACCATGCACCGCTGAAGACCAAAGCTCAAGAACAAAACAACAATTTTCTGACTACGAAAAGTTCCTGTGCGCTGTCAAAAGGAAGCGGAGAGCGAGTGTGTGACTGACAGCCGACGCAGGAGCAGCCGCTGTAGACGACGCTGACGAGGCTCGTGCGGAACTCGCCCGCGCGGAACAGGTCGACGAGCCCGATGTAGAGCACTCCGAACGCCTTGTACGTGCCGCCCAGCGTCGCCGTGTACAGCAACATCGCTGCAAAACGCTACGTTCGCCAATGGCGTCTTGCACTTTCACGTCACCACACTGCCTCAAGACAGATCTGTCTCTTCTGTCTCTCGGCAAAGAATGTCTTTCTGTTTTTCACTTGTTGTGTTCCAACAAGAGCATTTTGTGGTGTGTTTTTTTCTTCAGACACGTGTGAAAAAGGGCAGGAAGGAAGTTCAATCTTGTTTGCATGTTTCTTGTTCTTGTTCTCATGATAAAATCATTGTCCGTTTGATTTGAAGATCAACTGACCGAAAACGACTGTCCACGCGTAACCGCGATCCTGATGAGGCAGAAGGTCCGGATCGACGTCTCGTGTCGCTTCCCTCTTTCCCTTGGTGACTCCAGGGTCTGAGCCCGGATCGGATTCCGCATCTCTTTCTCGAGCCATTGCGGTGCGTCAGCGCGACGGAAGCAGCGATTGTCGATTGCGCTGGAGATGTGGTTCGATTTAAAGGGTTTGGACTTGTTCTCAAGCAGCCATAACTGAGCGAGATTGAGGCACTTAAAAACCTGACAAAATCAGCGCCTCACCAGATCAAAAATTATTGCCAAAACCGATTGTCTACAATGTTCTACTTTGACCAGACATGATTGGCATTGAAATTCTCGTTCGAAACTGGTTGGATCGCTTGTTGTGCTGCGCGATCCTCTCCTGACCGCGCGCTTAAAATTGTCGAACAAGACTGTTCCTCCGCATTGCGCGCGTCAGCAATGTTCTTCAGCTGACATAAATTTCAGCCCCTGATTTGGAAACCACTTTGCCTTTCATTTGCAGGTGGTCACGTCACTATCATTTTGTTGCCAAGACCGAAGAAGCAGAATACGTTTCAAAGCTGAAGTGTACGATCCGAATGCGGCTGCTTTTGGTTTGCTTCAAAAGTTCGACTTTCCAGGTCAGACGTTGTGTTGCCTGGTGCGCCCATGGCTTTGTTCTGCGGAACATACTGGGAAAATAAAAAGGCAACCGCAGTAGATCTGTTTGTTTCAGGCGAATCAGAAGCCGTTTGCGTCAGTTTGAACAAGTTTCCAAGTCCAATTCTTGGCTTGGCTATGTGTGCCTTGTTCAATCAAAATTACAAGCAAATGAAACCGCAATAAATAGATTTTGAAAGCAGGTTTCACGATTGCAGACGTGTGAAATTTGTGGGAGGCGACGGAAACCACGGGGTTTTGTTGTGTTTACCCTTGGAGCTTGTTCGGTGAAACCGTGGGTGCTGAATGCCTTCTGTTTGAGCGGCCTGAGCGTTTCAAATGCCAACAAGCAGCTGGAAGGATTTCTGGCTTCAGGAAACAGTTTTGAACAGCCAAGTGGAACAACAGATGAATTGGGAGCTGTTCTCCGCAGAACACCTTTGAGTAGTTCACACTGTGGAAACGAAATGTCATTCCCTGTTCACAAACGAAGTTTCCAGAAGGCCAGGGGTACATTATGATGGGCTCTTTCAGCCTAAACAACCACTGTTCACATTCGGTTATGGATTTTCAAAGGTCACCATGGCGGTTTCAGCTTTCCAGCTCTCCCTGTGGTCATATTTTTCCGTGACAACTGTCGGTCTTCGGAAGTTGTCACAACCAAGCACACGCAAAAGCCCCAAATTTGGAACAGACACTTTCTCAAACTCGCTCGAACCCTTCGATTTACCAGAAACTGCATTTGGCTTGTTCCGGTGAGACTCGAACCCCCGAAGTTTCAGAGGATAGCGGGGAACCAATTGCGTGGCCCGAGGGAGTGTGAGTTTTGCAGCTTCGCGGAAACTTCTGCGACTCTTGAGGCTTCATTACCAAGTTCAGAACTGCAGAACCGCGAGTCTGGAATAAAATTATCGCTGTTAAAAGTTTGGCTCCACACTTTACACATTTCCAATTGAGGTAAATGGAATATATTGAAACGGTTTCTGCGATATCACTGAGAAGGGATGTTCCGTTGCTGTGGTTGAAAAATTTCTCTTCCACACTGCGTAAAAAAGTTCCTCTGAACGCCACGTGATTTCACGTTCTTTCATGCTCAGCATCTTGCACGCTTTTCTAGCTCGATTCACGCAACACGCTTCAGAAAGGATCTTTCTGTGGGCGTGTTTTTTTGGAATGTCTACTCTGTTGGTTCAGACCGTTTCTGCGCGTTTCAAACAGATTTCGATCAGGACAAAAGTTTAGTTTGCAGATTGTGCTCTTCAAAAGCAAAAGAAAACGAAAATCAGTTTTATAAATCGGAAAAGCATTTGACTCGCTGGACGCAGAGTTGTGCTCGATCAGCGCAGCCGAGGAACCGGAAGCGAAAGAGCAGCTCGGAACGTTCCTCTCAGTGCAGCGCACAGCGAATTGTCTGCTTCAGTTCACAGGAATTTCCGTGGGAAAAACAATGGAGGAAAAGAAAGTGATAATTGGGATCGCCAACACCCCATACGCTGAGAGTGCGTTCGACTGTAAGTTATTTATTGTTATTGGTTTCTATGGAAACAATAGTGAGATGTAGAAACTACTAAATAGCAACGGGTGGTTTATTTTAGAAAAGGTTAACGGAGACTTATGATGAGTCTGTAGTCTGCTTTGCTGAAAGGTTGCCTTGTGTTGTGTTGTAGAGTGTGAGCATAGTACTTGCTTAGCAGCTGATTATGTGCTAACGTTAAAAGTGTCTGTAGGAAAGAAGAGCTAACATCAACACTCGCTTCAAGATTCTTCTCTTGGTTGTGAGATTTGAAAAGCAAGCAAGCCAAAAGCTATGGCCGGTGCGGCTCACAACATTGCGATCGCGGTTGACCACTCTGAATATGCTGAAAACGCGTTTGAATGTGAGTATCATTTTTCAGTACGCACTGAGAAAGATTTGCCGTCGTCTCACTGGCCCATTGCGTTCGACAACTAGACAAAAAACGAACTGCGAAACGGCAGATTTTTCTCTGTGTGTGCACTGTCACACATAGATCTGATCCTTCCACATTTGCACCCCACCCATGCTCGAATTTTCACTGCGATTCTTTTGCATATTTTGAAAGAAATAAACGCTGTGTGAGCGTCTTGTGTTTTGTTCATGTTGAGCAACCGTTACGTTTTCTCTGACGTTCTTCATGCCCTCCCACCCAATGCCTGATTGATCGACTTGCTGTCTCATCTCTTCCCAATGTTTCTCTTCCAATGTCGGTCAACTGCTTCCATTCCATTCCGCCTCTGAATCATCAAGTAGTTCTCGTGGAACCAGTGGGACTGTGCCTTCCCAACTTGTGAAGCAATTGCCCCCTGCAAAGGTTTGCCGGAACTTTTGCCTGACCCCACAAGGGTCAGGGTAAGGTTGGTCTCGGGTCTCACTCCAGTCCAGTTCAGTTCACTTGAGAGCACGTGATGTTGGCTTGCCTCTTGCTGTTTGAACTATGGCAGTCACCCACAGCATACAGACTCTGATTCGTCAACAATTCAGCACACACGCACACACGCACGCACCGAGGTGGTCTCCGCGATCACAAAAACAGAAGCATGGTTCTGTTCAAATGGTCAAAATGCAGGTTCATATTGTGGACAACTGAACAATGCCTGTTGCTTTGTTGTGTACGCGGTAAGAGCCATTGAAAGAGTTCCCGCTGGTTCCTGCCATTTTCTGTGTTTTACCGATCCATCGCAGTCGGTTGTAAGCTTTCCTTGCATCCGGAAATGAGAACATATAAAAACGATGTGTGCCTCTATTGCGTGGGATTCTTAGCACTTTGGCTGTGGTCGAGATGTTCTCGACCAGCAAACAGAAGGCTTCAGTGGTCCACCCTGTCCGTTAGGAATGTAAGGTTGCAGGGCCCTGAACTTCTGGTGCTTTCCCCATCGTCCCTTTCGTGTTCTCTGGACGGCCCC
>JAAUXT010114522.1_pt1 | contig 22242 bp, 22 predicted proteins | sample 7278171 | NCBI WGS metagenome assembly JAAUXT01 (sample SAMN14350112, study PRJNA611818) | marine sediment metagenome | isolation source: surface marine sediment (1.8m) | place: French Polynesia: Moorea | collected 2018-08 | reverse complement strand
TGTTCTGTCAAACTTTGCAGGACACGGACATGTCGTGCCGTCGCTGCAACAGAAGCTCCAACTTTGTTGTCTGATAGAGACCCTGCACGCATACATCATTCACACACACGCACAATTCCATAATGTTCTGTCAAACTTTGCAGGACACGGACATGTCATGTCGCCGCTGCAACAGAAGCTCCAACTTTGTTGTCTGATAGAGACCCTGCACGCATACCTCACACACACGCACAATTTTTCATTATGTTCTGTCAAACGTTGCAGGACACGGACATGTCGTGCCGTCGCTGCAACAGGAGCTCCAACTTCGTGCTCATGACGGGCACCCCGAGTCAGGGCCCCATGAACCAGTACATCGACTTCATGCGTACCATCGTGCACCCGAGGTTCTCCACCAGCGACATCGAGGTACGGGACTCCGAGGGTCACTTCCGGTCTCACTTCCGGTTCTTACTTCCGGTCTGTTCGTGCGGTCGCAAGATTCGGGATCAAATTCCGGTGTCAATGGTGTCAGAGGGTGTGGTGGGGTGTGGGATTCAGAAGGTACACATGAACACCAAGTGACATTGAGGAACGAAATTCCAGTCTCCGTTCCCCTTTCTACCTTTTCTACATTCAGCCGGGGGTGGGACGGAGGGGTCGAGGGAGCTGGAAAAGAGTGGGGATTGAGAACAGCACAAGATGGGTTGCAGACATGGGTCCTGCCAGGTGTGAACGCAGAAGGAAAGTGGGGTAGGATGGGGTTTCAGGCACCGCTGGGAAGGGTGTGGCGATTGTGATGGGGTTTGACGGTGCAAATCGGGCGATTCACATTGAAAACACAGGTTACTGTACAACAAAGGATGAACCAGGACCAACCTCAACGCATGTCAACAGAGGGGTTGAGTCAGTGTGTAGGTCATGTCAGAAATTGAAATTCTTTTGTCCTGCAGGTCGGAGCAGCGTTCGTGTTCGATTTGGTGACGATCGTCGGGAAGACGTTGGACCACCTCGTCATGACCAATCAATGGACAGAGGTCAACTACACCGACTGCTACAAGTTCACGTCCGTGGACATGGCGGCGCTGACCCAGGCCATGAAGTTCAAGCAGCAGATACTGCAGGTGTGTGTGTGTGTGTGTGTGTGTGTGTGTGTGTGTGTGTGTGTGCGTGTGTACTGTGCGTGCGTGTGTGCGAGTGATGCATGTGTGTGCGTGTGCGTGTGTGCGTGTGGTGGGTGTTACGTGTGTTTTGCACGTTCGCAGCCTGCAGGCTCAAATCAGTACATGTTGCAGCATGGACGCAAGAGATTAGATTCTAGCAGCTGCAGGCAAGCCGGTACTTGTAAGCGTCGTGTACGTCCTGCAGACATGCAGACAGCTGATCGTGTGTGTGTGTGTGTGTGTGTGTGTGTGTGTGTGTGCGTCTGTGCTTGTGTGTGTGTGTGTGTTGTGGTTTCCAACATCCAAATGTCTGAACGGCCCTGTTTCAGACAAACCTGTCCGGAGTGTTCGGGCCCCTCACCTGGTCCCCTCCCATGGCGAACGGGCAGCAGGCTCTGTCGATAGAGATCAAGCGCATTCACTTCGAGAAGGGGATGCCCTCCGACGCAGAGGTGGTGAGTATCGTGTATGTGCATTACTCGTATGATTTTCTCTGCAAGTCTGGGACTGGGGTATGAAGCAGGAACTCTGTCATTCAGAGGACCCTGGACCTCTTTCAACCTGTTCCCTCGGTCAGCCATGTGCAGGCCCCGCTCCGCAGACCTCACTGTGTGGGTCTGCGATTGTCTCTGTGGGTTATCTTTACTCCGCTGTGCAGGACAGGATTTGGCCTCTGTGCCAGTAGACCCGAGACTCCTGTCTTTCATCAGTCCTGTGTCCCCACACATGTCCGCGCGCCTGTTCCGCTCAGGCCTCCGTCACCCACTCTTAGAGCCTGAACTGACTTCTATGTCTGGATTTCCTGCACAGGTTGGGAACTGGAGTATGAAGCAGGGTCTGTACGCTGCCGACCAGTCCATCACCAACAAGAACATCCGCAAGACGTACCGCATCATCACCATGGAGGTGCGTCCTCCAATCCATCCCAAGCTGAAGTATTTTCAAAGTTAAAGCCAGACCCTCACCCCCCGCCCTTTGGGTATCGGGCCTCACCATTGACCAAATCCTGGGTTAGCTCCGTTGTCTGAAAGTCTGTCAGGCCACGTGTGCAGCATTGAGATTTTGGTCCTGTGACGCAATCGTCAATTGACCCTCCAACCATCTTCTCACTTGGTGCAGTTTTGAACACATCAGACAGGAAGCGGCAGAGAGCCGGTGGCGGGTAACCAGCTGGGGGCTTGTTGGGTGGAGCCAGAGCTGGACTGGGGTTCCATGGAAATGGAGCCAAAGACATAACCCCATACACAAAGCCCTGTTTGTCCGCCTCTCAGCAGATGCTACACCAGGCCCTGTTCGTAGCATTGAGATCCTGAGTCAATTGACCCGAGAGTCAATTCCGGCCTGGTATAGTTTGAACACATGACACGCCTTTCCACAGGAAGAGCCGTTCGTGTTCAAGACGATGACGAAGCCGGACGAGGCTGAGCGGGACTTCGGGAACGTGTACTACAACCCCGACACCGGGTACTACTACTATGGGTACTGCATAGAGCTCATCTACAAGATCAACTCCTCCATGAAGGTGAGAGGCAAGTCGGGAAGGCGGAAACCTGCGGATTAGCGATTGAACTGGGCTCAATCCAGAGGGCTTGGGATCAGACCAGAGGCCTATTAATTTTGAAGGGTACGGCCAGGGCCTCTTCGCCGGGTCCGAGACACAGCGGCGAAGCCACGAATTGGGCCAGTTGACTTGAGCAAGATCTCAAGGACAAGGCCATTGCGTCTTCTTGTTGGATAACGATGAACATCTCACAGAGAAAGGCACAGTCAGCTTCAGGGATGACGTCCTGTTGTACGATGACGTCAAAATTTGTTCATGACGTCAAATTGACGCTGACGTGACGTTTCAGTTCGACTTCGTGCTGGTGGAGCCCCCTGACGAGAAGTACGGCAGCATGGCGGAGGACGGGTCGTGGGACGGCATGATCAAGGAGCTCATCGAGGACGTGAGTACTCACAAGTACCAACAGGTACTCACAACAATTCTGCCGATGACGTCATTGCTGTTATTGGTGCAGGTGCAACACGTGTGAATGACGGAGTCTGCACGCGTACCTCACTCACGCGCACGCACATTTTAGCGCAAAGGGTGGTGCATCATTGGGTAAATGCAACAGGAGAGCAAGAGCACACGCACACCTGACTCACACACACGCACATTTCAGCGAGCCGACATCGCAGTGGCGCCTCTCTCGGTGATGGCTGAGCGCGAGAATGTGATTGACTTCACCATCCCGCATTGCGATCTGGGACGCACGCAAACCTCACTCACACACACGCACATTTCAGCGAGCCGACATCGCAGTGGCGCCCCTCTCCGTCATGGCTGAACGCGAGAATGTGATCGACTTCACCGTGCCGTACTACGATCTGGTCGGGATCACGATCCTGATGAAGAAGCCGAGCTTCAACTACTCCGTCTTCAAGTTCATGACCGTGCTGGAGGAGGCCGTCTGGGGGTGAGTTTGCACGCATACCTCACTGCCACACAAGCACACGAAGCGAAAGCACGTCATACATGAATACCCATACAAGCGAACTCACACACATGCACACACATAGTGCACACACACCAAACAGTGTGCCATTTCACAGCCCTGGATGGAGGGGTCACCACACACACACACACACACACACACACACACACACACACACACACACAAGTCGTGCACACACAGACGCATTCACAAAGTTCTCGGACACCAAGGGGAGCAAAACACACAGAAGAAAATATGCATTCACGAACACACACACACACACACACACACACACACACACACACACACAAGCACAGCCGCGTTTGTCGCTGTCTGTCCCCACGTCCTACGGAAGACGCACACGTTCTGTAGACAAATGGCTCAACCCGCCTTTTCCCTTTCTCCACAGGTGCGTGTTCTCAGCCTTCATCATCGTGAGTATCCTGCTGGCCGTGTTCGATAAGTATTCCCCCTACAGCTACCAGAACAACCGGCACTCGTGGGACGGGTCCGGGGAAGAGCCGCGCGTCTTCAGCCTCAAAGAGGGACTCTGGTTCTGCATGACGTCACTCACCCCGCAGGGTGAGGAGGGCAGGGGCAGGGAGGGGAGGGGGAGGGCAGGGGCAGGGAGGGCAGGGGAGGGGGAGTGATTCTGGTTCTGCATGACGTCACTGACCCCGCAGGGTGAGGAAGGGAGGGGAGGGGAGGGGGAGGGGGCAGGGGACGGGCAGGGAGGGGGAGGGGCAAGAGGGACACCGTATGGGACGGGAAGAGGCAGGGCAAGGGCCAGGGGAGAGGGTCAGGATCAGGACCAAAAGTTGGTTCTCGGATTTCTGAGGCAAGCATCAGATGTGAGGGTCGGAGCCAGGGTCAAAGAAGAAAGAGAATGGTTCCATATGACCCCCAAATCAGGGCCGATGGTGCAAAAGCCAGGGGCCAGAGACAAGGACTGGAAATTGCACAATAGCAAGCGCAAAATATGCACAGAGACCAGGCGTGAGCCACCAGGCGCGAACCCCTGTTGACGCCGTATTTCGCCGGTAGGTGGCGGGGAGGCCCCGCGCGCCCTCTCGGGGCGCCTCGTCGCTGCCACCTGGTGGATGTTTGGCTTCATCATGATCGCCACCTACACCGCCAACCTCGCTGCCTTCCTCACGGTACGTTCCACACACACCGACCCGTGATCTCTTTTGAAATTTGTCAATGGCGCGGTTCAGCAAATGCGTCCGCTCCTTTTCTGACATGCCTCAATTGCCAGATAGGTGACGCAGATACCATTTGCTCACTTGTCATTGGTTATTGGAGCAAATTCAGGGCACAATTTGTCTGTGACACCAATCTGCCAATTGGGGCACCTCACGTGGTGAAAATAAGTGGTTGCTGAAACTCGTTATGTTGGAGTTCGGCTTCCCACAGATGGGAAGAAACACTCATGTGGGTGGGCAACACCCGCTCCCATTCCCTCAAATCACCGCCATTGTTTTGCCCACTGTCTCACTGGTTGCACAAAGGAAGGTGCAATGTCTCCCACACTAAATTGCTAAATTTTGAAGGGTTTCGGATGACACCCAATGGATTGGGATTGGACGTTGCGGGCTCCGCCCATTTCCCAAATCTCCATCACCTTGTCACGGTGCTCGCGCTCGTTTCAGGTGTCTCGTCTGGAGCAGCCGATCGAGTCTCTCGACGATCTCGCGAAGCAGTTCAAAACCAAGTACGCGCCCCAGGTCTCCACGGCGACCGAGACTTACTTCCGCCGTATGAAGGACATCGAGGAGAAGTTCTACACGTGAGTACGCGTGACACACGTGAGTACGCGTGACACACGTGAGTACGTGACACACGTGAGTATGCGTGACACACGTGAGTACGCGTGACACACGTGAGTACGCGTAACACATGTGAGTACGCGTGCCAGTGATCCGTGATCTGAGCGTTGATGCACACGTGTACTGAAAGCCTGGGTTTGGGAGCGCAGAGTGTGCTTTCCCCATGGAATCACCTTGCCAGAACTGTCAGGACCTGATGTCCCTGAAAGGTGTACATTCAGCACAAACAAGACCAGCTTCAGAGTGACACTGGGGAGGTCGGCATCCTTGGGCCACCAGAGTTCGCATTTGCGACCATTTTCCTGTGGCCTGTGAGTAGATCTAAATGCTCCAAAACGACAACGGAGCACTGGCAGTATGGGGCAAAGGAGACCAACGACAGGGTTCGTACAGGAGTTCTTGTGAAATCACACGACGACTTTTCGGGACTTTGGTCTGGCAGGAAGTTGTGTGATTGAACAGAAACCCTGTGCGGTGAGAACCCGTTTCTACCACGATGCAAACACATACGAGGGTGTTTGTGATGGCAGAGTTGCCGAAAATGCGAGTCCGCAGACTCGACATGCATCTCTCTCTCAGTACCTGGAGGGAAATGATTTGAAATACAGTTTGAAGCAACATGCTCACCAGAACTCCCCTGGGGTTCCACTTGAACCAATTGCAACACAAAACTTCCCATCTCTCCACAGGATCTGGAAGCAGATGTCCCTGAACGACAGTCTGGACCAGGTGGAGCGGGCCAAGCTGGCGGTGTGGGACTACCCGGTGTCGGACAAGTTCACCAACATGTGGGCGTCCATGATGGACTCAGGGTTCCCGCTCAACTTCACTGAGGCCAAGGACAGGATCAAGAACCCGCCCGACGGACAGGAGTTTGCTTTCATAGGTGTGTGTTCCTTGCAGAGGGGTGGAGAAAAAGTTGAGGAAGGGAGGGTGGGTACTGGAGTGGTGTGGTAACTGAAGCCGTGCCTGAGAGGAAGCATTGGGGAAGTGAAGCTGTGTGGAAAAGGGAGAGCGGGGACCTGCATATGGGACGGGCAGGGTCAGTAAAGAGAGTGGATAGGTATGTGGGGGGGGGCGCAGGAAGGTTGGAGAAACGAGCGTGGAAAGGGGAGTGGTTTGGCTTGGGAAGCCGCGGCTGGTTGGAACGGTGGGGAAGTGAACCTGGGTGGAGAAGGGGTGCGCATCTGGGAAGGGTTGGGGGAGGAAAGAGTGCAGGAGCTGTGTGTGGGGCCAGAGGGAACAGAAGACAGCAAAGTGTTTGTCCGGGGTGGAACAGGGTGGGGCAGTTTGACCACGTTTGGGTCTCAACCCAACTGGGGGAACAACGAGCACCCGTGCGCATTGCTTTAATCAGATCACGTTTTCTGTCCCTGTCCACAATGTAAACCCACAAGAGCAGTGCCCATTGGATTTGGTGACAAAGCCTCTCTCTCGTCCAATCAAACACCGAGATTTATATTTGTTGTGCGCATGCGCAGGGGACGCGACGCAGAACAAGTACGCGACACTGGTGGACTGCGACCTGTGGGAGGTGGGCGAGGAGTTCAGCCGCAAACCGTACGCGCTCGCCGTGCAGGAGGGGTCGCCGCTCAAGAACGAGCTCTCCAGCGAGTGAGGAATCCACACACTGCCACACTGAGCGAGTCTGTGTGACCTACCTTCAGACACACACACACACACACATGCGCGCGCATAAACACTCACTCACTCACTCACTCACTCACTCACTTGCTCACTCACTCACTCACATACTCACTCACTCACTCACTCACTCACTCACTCACTCACTCGCTCACTCTGTCTCTTCCCCTCTTTCTGGAGCTCTCTCTCCCTCTCTCCGCCTCTCTCCTCTCTCCCTCCTTATGAATCTCCCTCTCCCTCCCCACAGAATCCTTCAGCTCCTGAACCAGCGGTTCCTGGAGGACCTCAAGTCTCGTTGGTGGGAGTTCAACCGGAAGAAGTGCCCCGCGATAGAGAACGAGGAGGACGGCATCTCGATCCAGAACATCGGCGGGGTCTTCCTCGTCATCTTCATCGGGATCGGGCTCGGACTCATCACTCTCGCCTTCGAGTATTACTGGTCAGTACAGTACTGGTCAGTGTTGTACCTGGCGCTGACGCAGGGTGGGGTTTCCAGAAGGTGATGGTCCAGAACGGGAACAGGATTAATTTTGATCTCTTCTGGTTCGTCATACCAGAAACAGTTAGTTATCCCTGCTGTGGGTTCACTTTTCCTCATAATGGTCAGAACTGGGAGAGGTTGTGTCAGGGGCTGATGTTGGGGAAAGGCCTCGGGAAGGGGAAGAGCCAGAGGGTTCATCTTGTCCCTTGCCGGTAATGTCGTCGATTCTTCCTTGTCCTCCTTGTCTTCTGCAGGGGGGGGTCCAGCAGCGGGGGTCTGGGGGTGGGGAGTTTGGGGGGGAGGGGGAGGGGGGTTAAGGGGAGGGGGCAGGGGACATTTCATCCACCCTGCCATATACTGCACCACCACATGGTGCTTCGCCCTAAAAGGACTTCGCACAATAAGCACAGCCTGTTTGTCTTCGACTGCTTCATTGGAACTGTTTGGGCAAATCAGAGATGGGGTCCTTTCCAGAAGAGAAGCTGCCACGTGACTATCATTTGCACCACACCACAAGCCTTACACTGCAGGTTTGGGCAAAATGGTTTGGGAGCATAACGTGTCTGGCAGGAATTTAGCAGACGGTAGATGGATGGATGGTGAGTTTCAGGCAGTAAGAGGTGGTGGGAAGGCGCCTTTGAGTCTGAAATCCTGCATTGTTGCAGTGAGGTTGCAGCTCCATTCGCTTATTCTGTGTCCCACAGGTACAAGTGGCGCCCTGCGGCGCAGAGGGCGCAGTCGTCCGTCCAGGGGATGGAGGGGCACGACAACAACGCCTATCAGTAAAAGCGTCACCAGCGCGTCCTCCAGTACTGGTGCCACCAACACGTCGTACAGTAGAAGCGTCACCTGCACGTCCAACAGCACTGGAGTCCACGACACGTCGCACAGTGTTGGAGCCACCAACACGTCCCACAGTTCAGGCGCCACACAGAATGGGTGCCACCAGCACGTCCTACAGTTCAGATTCTGCACTGGAGGCGTCCCCAACACGTCCTACAGACGCCACCTGGTGACAGTAACACTGCACATGCGCACTCCACACATGCCAAGGATCAGAAAACCGAACCAAACGTTTTTACTCACCGCAAGATGAAAAGATGGACAAATGTTTATGCATTTTTGTAAATCCGAGACGTTTTGTCCAACAATTAACGTTGCTATCCGAACACTGCCTTTCACATCTGTACGGTTCTTTGGACTTACCCTTTGACCGAAACTCAACGGATTCTGATCAATCAACAAGGTCTCGTCTTCTATACGAGGTGTTGTAAAGAAATTTGTGTTTTGCGCGTTGCTCGTTGCTTTTGGTGAGATTTTGCTTGTGTAAAAAAAGTTGTCATTGATTTGCACTGCTTTGGTCAGTCTGTTTTTCTGAGGCCAGTTTCACACAGAATGCGTTACGTCCCTGTTTTGGTCAATTGGAGCTGCATTGGGCCTGTAATGTGTGCGGTGCTTGTTGACGTCTGCACGGACGGTGTGCATGACGCATTCTGTGTGAACTTGGTCTCACAATACGTGTTTATCTACGTTTAGTCACAGTGAGCGGGGTCTTGCTCAGTGACACGGTTGTACAAAGGCATTTCTTGGTGACTTGTGCTCGTGAAGGTGCTCTAATCTCTGAAGGTTCTCTCTTTGGTTCCCCCTTTTCTCCAAACAAAAGAACAAGAGACAAAGAAAAATTTCTTTCCGTCTCATGTGCGAAAAGGTCACCCAGATGATCTTCTGCGTGGACATGTGTTATCTGTTTGTTTTGTTTTTTGGATTTGACAAAAAAATTGGCGTGTCTTTTTGATTACAATCTGGAAGTTTCTGAATGTAATCGTAATCTCATTTTCGTGGATGTTGTTAACCCGTTGACTCTTTCGCGAGACCATCGCGGTATCTGCCTTTCGTGCCTTCAGCACTGTGAGTTTCAAATTGTTGATTCATGTCTGGATGCGTCACGCGTCGCGTCCCTGTTCAGCTCAATGGGCGCTGTGTCCGTCCCTTGTCTCTCCAGCATCGCCCATTGACACGACCAGGCCTGCGAGTCGCAACGCACCCAGTGTGAAGAGGCCCAAAGCATAGGACAACTCTTCGCTTGTCCACAGTTCATCTGTTGTCGAAGCATGCACTGCGATTTTTCAAAAACGTTGGATGTTGTGGTGTGGCCAGCACTTCAGAAACGTATGAGACAACCACAGCTCAAGAATTCGTGTGAAATTCAATGAAAACCGAATTACATGATTACGTCACGTGGAATGCTAAAACGCAACAAAACTGAAATGGACCACCAAAAACACTGTTCCCACCAACCTTGCTGTTGTTCGTGGCCCGATGTACAGTTGCATTGCAGATTGTCTTTGATGTCATCGCAACGATTTTGTCCTGCAGAGTTACGTGAATGTCATACGGTTCAACGAGACTTGCAGATGTGCTATGCAAAGCCAGGGGCGGGTCCAGGGTTGAAACTCACCGTCCAAATTATTGTTCCCGTATCCGCAATCGTGTTCACGTTGAAGGAACCAGCAGGTCCCACGGAGCAGGTGCCACCAACACGTCGTGCAGAACAGGTGCCACCAGCACGTCGTACAGTACCATCCTTGGTCCTTGCCCGTTGGCTTCCCATGGGGAAATACCAGAACCAACCTCACTCCACCCCTGTTGGTGTCCTTGGGGGTCGTCCCCCTGACTCGCTCCTGGATTCGCCCCTGGCACAGAAGTTTATTCAAGAAGAGAAGAATGGATAAGGAAGAGACTTATTTTCATTCATTGCTTGAAAGTTCAAATGTTGTTTTATTCAATTGGTACATCAGCACACGAGTCCACGTGGAATAAAAACGTGGGGACTGCAAGCATCGCGTGAAATTGCAAGAATTCGAGGGTTTCACCACCAAATATACCAATCCGCACTGCGCCATTTCTGTTGCGTCTTGAATCTCATTTTGACACGGATCCGCAGAAATTCACGGATTGCTTGCAGTCCCCAACACACCCAAACCGAGTGTGGCTGTCTTACTCGGATTCGTACATCTGGCTCACACTGAGTCAGAGCTTCAGAGCTGGAGCCCGCTGAGGTCTGTTTCACGGTCTATTGTCTCAGCTCAATTCAACGAGCGCTGTGTCGCATCCAGTGTGAACAGACTTCGTTGTCCAGTCACGGCGCCCCTTCACAAGTGAGATTCAGAATACGTTTGCTTTTTCACGCGGGGAGGGGTGCGTCCCTGTTCATGACGTCCCTGTTGGGGAGGTCAAGGAAAGGCATTGCCTGAACTTACATGGGGACTACCAGGCCTGCTGGACTACATGACCTGAGATCCAAGACAGAGGTGTGGTTGTCATTGATCAGTGAGTGACCGTGGAGCCAGATCTCTCGCGAGGGCCCTGATCTGGTGTTCAGCACAAATCTCAAGAGCGTTGGCACCGGGAGGTGAGGCAAGGGGAGCGGTGAGCATGAAAGCGAAGGACTGGTCACAGAACAGGGACACGCAAAATAGCAGGGATGGAGAACTAGACAGGGACACGACAGTGGCAGGACTACGGAAAGAGCAAGGCCAAAGTTGACGCAAGGCCTGGGAAAATCCCAGGGTAGTGATACGGTTTTTGGCTCTAAAATTCAGGGGTCAGGGCCAAGACAGAGGCCAAAGTCAGGGCCAGAGAAGGCCTGGGACACAGGACCAATTACCAGACTCAGGACCTAGGGGCAGGACAAGCAGCAGCTGTGGGGGTGGGACATGTAACAACCACAGAACGGGACATAGCAGGGCAGAGGCGTGACCTACAGGTCCATACACGTCTCCCGCCACATCTCATGCTGGGATTTCCTGGGCGCGCAGCTGGTCCTCGGGTCCGCGGGGAACCCCAGTCGGAATGACGTCATCGAGGGCAGCTTCGCTCCGAACACCCTGTGGATCTTCTGGAAGCCCCTCTGGTCCATCAGTTCCGGCGTCGCCTTGCAGGAAATGGACAGTTCCTCCAGGAACCTGTTGCTGGACAGACTTTCCGCCAAAGCCTCAGCCAGGGGCGGAGTGAAGGTGGAGAGATAGAGGTGCAGAGCCCTGAATGATGTACTGTGGTAGAAGCTGGCTATGAGCTGTTTTGTGGCAGTTTCAGTTCTGCATAGGTCATTCCCCATGAGAGACAGGGTCCTGAGGTTGGGTTTGCGGAATAGGGGCGTTACGAAGGGTAGATTGTGGTCGGTGATTCCACATTGCTCGAGATGGAGGGATTTTAGGGAGGTTAGGCAGGTGAAGACGTGGCAGAGCTGGCGGAAGGCTCTGCAGCCCCCTACGTCATTCCCAATGAGTTCCACATGCTCCAGGTTCTCCAGTTCCCACACACACTCCCCGAGCATGGACACGGCCACTGGGGTCAAACCGAGGTTCACGAGACGCAGCGTCCGCAGTGACGTCACGCACGCGACGGCCGCCAAGATATCCAGGGTCGCGTCCAGGGTGAACATCCCAGGGCCCTCCAGACACAGCGCCCTCAGGCGAGACATGCTGGAAATGGCCTTGAGCAGAGGGGTCAGCTCCAGCCCCTGGAGATTGATGCAGCCAATAGAGAGCGACTCCAGCTTGTTGTCTATGATGACCTTTTCAATGCTACGCAGCGCCATGCAGCGATTCTCTTCCGAGGTCACCACCATGCAGTTCACCAGGGTCAAGACCTTGATGGTTCCCAGGACAGCCAGTCGCACCAGGATCATTGCAAAAGAAACGTCCTCCACGTGGACATCCACCAGATACACTTTAGTGAGCAGGGAGCAGATAGTCACGTGCTTCCGGAGTAGGTCAGCGGCACCGGACGTGAGGATGTGGTTCTTGAGAGCCAGGACCTGGAGAAAGGGGCCGAGGTGAGCGATAATGAGGGAGAGCACGACCTGCAGTTCTTCCGCCAGGACGTCAGCGCCTTTCAACGCAGTGCAGAAGGACCCGTCAAAAACTAGTGCGCGGAGGGATATGAGCTGCGACAACGCAGACCGGAAGTCAAGGTCGTCCTCCTGGACCCCACCAGGTTCCTCTTCCGGTACCAGCCAAGGCTGCATGTAGATGTACAGTTGCTCCAGGTCATTCCGTGCAGAGCAGCATTTCTTCAGGTACTCCATCAAAGTACTCACACTCACCATATTGGCGAAGACCAAGGCAGGAGGGAACATGCAGGAAGACATGATTTCAACCAGTTTGTAGTCAAAGCTCTCACACGTGCCGATGTCCATGCCGCGTATGACGAGCTCAGGCCGGTGGTGCAGGGGCCTCAGGCTCATGGCTACTGCCAGACCCTGGAGACAATAGTGACAGGTGGGGACACTGTACACAATAGACTGAGGCACAATCTGTTCCACCAGCTCCTCAAACGTCTCAAACAGCCCTGATTCGCTGAGGCACTGGAGCCCCAGATGGAACTGGACGTGAGACGAGGCATCTGTGGTTGCAGCCGCAGAAGGGATTCCATCCAGACTGCAGCTTAAGTCCTTGCATATCACCTGTCTGTACAGGGAATCCAGGGCCTCATCCTCCCCCTTGAGAAGGCCGCTTAGGAACACGATCACCATGTTCCACCGCTTATCACGTTGTTTCTGGGCCAACACCTTCAGCCTCTCCCTATTGGTGCGAATCCGCAGGAACTTGGCAGCGAGAAACTCCTGCAGGGACTTATGGGTAAAGCTGAAGGTTTTGACCGGATTCAGCCTGGATTTGCTCATCTGCTGCGTCAGTAATCCGAGCTGCAGGGCCACTTCACATCCATCACACACCTGGACCAGGTCCGACTCCTCAAACTGGACCCTATCCACCAGAATACTGAGGAAGGCTGTGTAGCAGATCTCCTTGAAGGCCTCGTGGCATTCGTGGATGTCCAATCCCAGGCGTAGCGAGGTTTTCCTTATCACCAGTTGCACCACGTCCTCATACAGCTCTGTCCTGGACTCGGGCAAGGCCCCTGCACAGTCCTCCACCAACATACACAGATAGGACAAATACAGAGGGATTCGAGACAAGTCTGAGATGGTGTCATTCTCTATGAGGCTTTTCTCCAATATGACGAAGGTTTCTGCGGACGACCCTGTTTCCTTGATGTATTTCCGTATGAAGTCCTGCCTCATAGGCAGTTGGTACCCTGGTAACACGTAGCTGCTGTCAAAGTACTTGAACAGGGTGTTGGCATAGTTGGGTCTGGAGGTCACCAGAACCGTACAGCGACTGAACTGTTTTCCGGATATGAGTTTTCTGATCCTATCGTCCCCCTTACGGATTTCGTCAAAAGCGTCTATGAGGATCAGGGTCTTCTCCTGCAGCTCTGGGTTCTCCAGCAGGTTCTTGAGGTTCTCCTTGCTGAACCGGAAGTTCTCCGGGAGCACGTGGGAGAGCACGTGACCCACGAGGTCGCTGCTCTGGATGCCCTTCCCCTCGAGGAAGAGCACGAGGGAGAAGGAGGACATGGGGAGGGCGCCGCGCGCCCAGTCCAGGGCCAACTTGGAGAGCAGGGTCGACTTGCCTGGAAGTACAATTGAGATTAGTGACATTGGGATGTGCGTGTGTGTGAGAGGGGTGTGCGTGCGGGTTGATAGGAAGCGAACGGCACGGAGAGCGCGACTGGAACCCTGTCTAGGACAAACTTGGACAGAGGAATGCGTGTTCTTTGAAGTTTATGGTCGTGAGCATGTGTGTTGTCATGTGCGTGTGTGTGAGTGAGGCATGCGTGCATGTGTACTCGCCTATCCCGACTCTCCCTCCACGTTCTTTGGATGTGTGTGTGCGTGTGTGTGAGTGATGTGTGCGTGCATGGTGTACTCGCCTATGCCCGGTTCGCCCTCCACGATGATGCGTCTCCCGACCTTCTTCTCCTCGCGACCCTTGAGAACCTGAGATACGGACATCCCGTCGTCTGGGCTCGAGTTCCTGCACAGAATAGGGAGGTTTAGCTGGACGGAAAATTTCGTGTGTGGTCCGTGGCCGAATTCATTGCACTCTGCTGAAGTGCAGACACAGGCAACTGTGTTTGTGGATCCTGTATCTCCAGCATCTTTGCTCTCTGCTCCACGACACCCCTTGGATTATCCATTGGAGTCCCAGGACCTGCACATGGCTTGTGCACTGATATCCCTTCTGTTTGGTGTCCATGCTTCCCTGGATCGACCCGTCCCTGGATCAGCCTTGCGTCAGGCCCTGGATCAAACCCCTGGATCTGGACACGGTCACGTCCAGATCAGCCCTTGGATCAGAACCCTGCGTCAAGTCATGGATGAAACATTGGGTCAGCTCTCCAGGAATCCACTCTCAGTACCTGAGTATGTCCGGGATGTGCACGGATCCGCGGTCACCCCTGGGCACGCTGATGACCTTGACCCTCGTGTAGATGTTCTCCAGCTCAACGGTGAAGTGCTGGTTCCAGGGCACCGGAGCAACATGGCGGAACTTCCGGTGGTACTGCTGCCGCAGCTCGTCCGCCATCAGCTTGATCGGATCCTCGGGTGACGCTGCAGAAAGGAAGAAGTGGTGAGTTTGGGCTGTGGTTACATTTTTGTCGTGGTCCGTGTCCCAATGGTTGGGTTCGGGCTTTGTGCAAACAACATCAACACAACAGTTCGTCTGTCAATTACTTGATCGGCTCGTCGGGCGATGGTGGAAAGAGAACAGGGACGTCAAGCTGTGCTCAATTCTGCGTTGTAGTTTCGGGGCTGGAAGAACAAGGTGAAGCTTCCGGTGTGGAAGTCGTCTGCCACTTGTGTTCGGTTCCGTTTTCCAGTGAAGAGTTAATTTTCGCTCAATTTTCCGACGGCCCGAAACACAGGGCGTGACCTGGCCTCCACAGTTTTGTTACTCGACTGACAGCAGTTAGCTTCAGGGCTCGCCCCCTGAGGCCGGCTTGGAAAATTGCTTTTTACCCCCTAATTTGGCGACGCAAGGTGTGAAAAGTTTCGTTTCCAACCACACCCTTCCAACCACACCCTGGCTCCGCCCCTGTCACCCCATAAAGCACGTTTTGACGCCACCAGCTGTTTTCCTACAGATGTACGGCTGGTGGGGATTCTGAATGGCGCCGCCGCTTCCCTGTTTGTACAGCGCTGACTTTTATTACGCTTTTTTCCAGTTGCGATTCGGCGAATAATTGATAAGTGCGACTCCCATACAGAGCTGCGGTACGAATTTTACGAGCGACTTTCATGTGGCGGTTATGTGCATGTGAAGGGATAGGGGCCGCGTTCACGTGGGGTGCGTTACGCGAGGTGGCGCTTTTGGACGTGCATTGCGCCTGACGCGGCGCCTGGGATCAGGTTTGTTCACACTACACGCGTCTCGTCGATGTCCTTCACAATGAAGACGCATGTTCAGGGGTCGACGTGTTGCGACGACGAGGTACCCTGGCTCATACTCATACTGGTGCGCCCTGCACACGCCACTGAATTGCCTTTACGTTTCTGTGTTGTCTATTGGTTCACATATGTTGCGATGAGCGAGGACGTTTTGCGACGCAGCGATTTGTTCACACTGGCGAGTTTTAGCACCACGTTCCGTAGCCACAAAACGTACACGTAGAACATTGCTTTCTGATGCAACTCCTATATTTTGGAATAGTCCACAAACAAACACGAATACAGTTCTTGAAAAGAAACCTGAGTTTGTACTCCACATATTGGCAAAGTATCAAGGTCTGACAGGACTCACAAACTCCTCAGTTAGGTTTTTAGAAAAGTACCAATTTCTTCAGTTGTTACCTCTGTGGACTCTCGCAGGACAGGGGAGTTGCATCTGCAAGCTACGTGTTACGTGTACGTTTTGTAACTTCGAAACGTGGTACTGAAACTCCCTACTGGCCGATGTGTCATCCACCGCGTATCTCAGATGTGCGTCAATGTTGTTCTGCACCAGGTGCGCTGTGCGTTCTCCGCCCAATTCGCACACAACTTTGCGTTTTTGCACTGTTCAATTTCACGGGCCCTGCACACGTGGACGTGCAGACTTACGCAACGTGTGAAATGCTCACTGAAATGCACCCATTGGCCAAGAAAAAAGAAACATGAAGGCGCACCTCCTCCGTAAAACATAAATGCAAATGTGTCTCCTTGTGGGTAACAGAGATATGCGTTCTCATTTATGTTTTGCGAGTCTGCCTGCTCTTTTGTACAATGACTGGGAGACGCAACGTAAAATGCTGCCTGACGTTTCTTTGAACACCGAGGATGGGATGTTTGGTCTGCTTGGTTCAGACTGCACAGAGTGGCGCGCGTCCATGTCAGTGGCTTTATGCGCATAACACACAGTCCAGTGGAGGTCACAGAAGGACCCCGGAAGGGTGACCAACAAAAAGTTGCAACATCAACGTGTCATTCGTTTTCATTCTGTGAGCCATCTGCAGAAGGAAGTTTAGCAAGTGCCTGGACCTCGACACACCCAAACGCCAAGGACACTTGTTGCAGGCCCCTATGACGAGACGAAGGAAGCGCACGTGCCCACTATACACTCAAACGTGCGCGTCAAAATTTGCAGTCTCCACCACACGACTTTGAACGCACACGTGTGGCGAAACTTTCAGCCGTTTGCAGAAAAGCTGTTGTGGATCGTTCTTGCGCTGGCGTGACGCATGCTCCGACGAATTGTGCTTCGTTGCAGCAGTGTGAACCAGGCACAATATGCTCCGTGGCCTGATCTCCTTTTATGTCGCTTTTTATGGGTCAGGCGATATTTGGCTCGCGTTATGTTTTGTCAACGAGGCGATCTGTCTCTGCAGCGGACGTTTTGACAACATGCGTGAGGTGTTAGACCCTGTGCAAAACCCCCAGTGGATACAAGGATTTGACAGAACGGATAGGCCTGGAGGGGTGCAAACCCCGGGGGGGGGGGGGAACCAACCCTTGAAGGTGCGGAACGCGACCCTGGACGTTTCAACACCTACATGGGTGATGTTTTGGACTCAAGTGGGAGATATGGAGGGCCCCACCTCGGGCATGGACCCTCAAAAGGGGCCCAATCCTGGAAGGGACCCGGTCCTGGAGGCGGACGACCACGCCCTGGGGTTGGGCGACCTGACCCACTGGAAGGGTTCAAACCCCTGAAAGGGAGTCAGCTCCAGAAGGAGACCAGACCCCTGGATTTGACGTGATCTTCGAGGGGAATGAAAGTGGGGAAGGCCCGACCTCAAACGGAACCAACGTCAACTTTGTCATATTTTTGTGTCTGTGATTAGCTGTCAACGAGGTGATTCATCTTCTGTGGCGATATTTCAGGGCTCGGGGCCCCGGAGATTTATGCTGCAGGAGTGGATCCAGATAGGGCAGATGTGATCCATTCGCCTGGATGCAGTGTCTAAGGCTCCAATGCTCCCAACATTGGCCTCAAGCACCCTTGAGCTCATGTTCAGATGTGGCATACCCCAAGGCCCCTTGCTCCAGATTGGCCCCAGGGCAGATTGCCTCAGGCCCCACAGGGCAGTGACTTGGTCAGTGCGATGTATGCATCAGAACCCTCAGGTCCCGCCCGGCCGCCCCTGGATCCGCCCCGGGTACGACAGCCGGGAGAGTCCGGTGAGATGCGGGCTGTTTTCACCCGCACCTCGTCCACACCTCAACCGCCACGTCTCCGGGACTTTCCCCCAGCTCCGGGAAATTTTGCAGACACGAAAAACAATAATTCTTCACTGAACAAGCCCCACAGTGACAGGACGCCTGTGTCAGGCCGGGTTCACAACGAATGCACCAAGCGTTGCATCCCTTTTCTCGTGCAAGTCAATAGTGGGCTTAGCACACCGTCTGAAAATCTCTCTCGCACCTGCAAAGTGCAAGGTCAGGGATTCAATGAACAAAGCAGAACGCATCCCATCTCAAGCCATCCTTTCATAGCCGCAAGCCCGCAACGCGAGCTCACCGTGTGTGAGGTGTGGTACGCGACGCGACACATGGTACAAGGACTCATCGCACGGCGCTTCCAGTGTGAACGCAGCTCTGGCCAGGTTGTTCAGTACATCTGTGTTTGTTCTGTATGCGGTCCGTATGCAGATGCGTTTCGGAAGGTTCTGTTATGGAGTCGGGTCCGGAGGGGCAATCGAGCCGGAACCTGGAAATGGCAGCAGCAACAGGGGAAAAATATCAACAAGTACAGAATTACAGTCGCTTAGATCCGATGCACACTGGATGACACTCGTTTTATCACCAACAAATTTTCCGCCACAAGTGCAGTTCTGGTTTTTTTTTTTGGCGAGGGGGGGGTGCGTCCAAAATAAGGTCCGGTGACCCCAAAGAGAAATGTGTGTCCAAATTGTCAGCCTCCTCGGTTGACCAATTGAACCTGCACCCCCATGTCAAGGTGGGCATCACGGATTGGGGGCCAGGGACCCGCGCTTTCTGAGTCCATGCTGCGTTGAAGCAGTCAACCTGACGCATGCAAAGTTCATGAAGTTAAATCCATGAACTGTGGCTGCAAGAAGCAGGATTCCAAGAAACTTGGTGCATTGTGCGTGCATTGAAGTGCCAACACAAGGAGGTGCACCGCTATCTCACTGGCACCTCCTGGTTCACTTGTGTCCGTGTCACCAGTCATCTTAAGGAGCACTGCGTTTCACCATTGATGGATTCACACAGGAAGCCTCACGGATGCGGACGTCAGTTTTGGGTCATTTGTCTCAGGAGGAGTTGGACACGGTGGTTGGGGACAACAGTGGTATTCAGCTGGCGCCTCCAGAAGGTCAGAAACGGTGTCACCTCCGGATACATCTGAGGTGGGGAACTCGATGAGGGAAAAGCGAAACATGTTGCGGCTCTTGTGCTGTAATTGAAGAAGGTGACAATGAAATTCTTCCAGGGCGTTGGCGGGACTTGATCCGCGGTGGCCCCTGGATCCTTCCAGGGGTATATCTCGTATTCTGAACAATCAACACTGAATGTGTTGGCAGTCATTCAGTTCAGTGTGCACACAGATGTTCAGCAGGAACACTGTTGCAGATTGTCGGAATGGGTTTCGGCGCAGAGTAGAAGTTGCACCTTCTGGTTGGGGTTGTTTCGTACGGAACTCCAGCGGATCCAGCAGGGTTGTCGCTTGGCCCTCTCATGAGCACCCGCAAAATCGTTGCGTCACAGGCCTAATGTGTTGACCTTGTTATATTTACCTCATAATGGTTTGCAAGGTTGGAGTTCTGGCCCCATTGACCTCAACATCTTGTGAGTCCAATATCCAGGTGGGGGCCTTGCAGGGCCCCACTCCACAAAGACAGACACGTAGCCTTTGTTCTTCAGGTAGAATTACAGAGGTGATATTTTTTCTTGGAGAACACCTCCCTGATTCGGTGGTGATTGTGCGTATGCGGGTCACCAGGTGCATGTGTGATCAATTGTTATGCGACGCCCATTGACTTTTGCAGGGACGCGGTTCAAGACGGAACGTGTCTGAACCGAGCCTGAAGGCGCACGTGGTTCCCGCGGTGTGAGATCTGGTGGAACAGGATGTGGGGTGATCGCGGGTTGGCGGAGCGCGCACAGGGGCCTCAGGCTGTCGCTTCAGATTGAATTAGATTGGAAGAAGACCCGGTTCACTCTGGGTGCATCCTGCTTTTACGTTTCGCTGCAGACTGTACCAAAACAATGAGAAAAAGCCATTCCTGACATACAAACTCAGTGGTGTATGGAGGGTAACGGATTGAGGGATTCCAACCAGCCCAACTGGGGTGCTAGCGGATTTTAACTTTAGACAGAGACTGGATTGGGAGAGGGGACAGAACAGGCTGTTATGGGGCCAGAACTGCAGGCAGGGTCTCCACGGACCCACTACAGCTTTCCATTTGATACTTGGAACCAAAACACAGACGCACACACAGACACACAGACACACATACACAAACACACACGGACACAGATACAGACACAGACAGACGGACAGACAGACAGACGCACCATGCACACACACACACGCACACACACACACACACACAATGCAACAATGCAAAGCAAGGCACAGCACAACACGCCTGTGTGAATCAAGCCCTTTGACTGTCGAACCAGCATTGGGTCCTTGAGCCTGTCCCATTAAACTGACTCGGATTGAGGACCAGGTCAGGGCTGCAGTGGCTCATCACACAAGGGAAGCTGATGAAGAGCCGCGCAAATCACCAGTTTACGGGAGGATACGGGCTCCTGGCTCACAGAGCTGCAGCTGTCAAACTTCAGGGGCGGACTCAGAATCTGGTGAGCTGACGAAAACTCCACAAGGATGGAACTGAACTATCAAACTTGCGCTTGTTTCGTTTTCGGTAGTCAGGGGCCCCAGGCCTTGAGGGTGCGGACACACTGAAGAGCGATGCGCTGTTGCGTCGCTGAGAGTGTGTTCCCAGCCTGAGTGACTTCCTGATGTCCTGGGAATAAATCCAAGATTCAGTCCACTGATGGGAAAACGTGCACCCTGCAGGAAACCTTCATGGTGTTTGGAACAACGTGAAGACGCATTGGGGTAAAAATGAGCGTGAATGGTTGTGAGGAACCAAGAGGGTATCGGTGCCCCTGAGTCCACCGTTCACTGGCTGACACTGTATCCAGGAACCGTGTTGAATCCACCTTCTTTTGCTGGTCCAGTTTTTGTGACCCAGAATCAACATTGACTCGGTAACAGGCACAAAGCCATCAAAGCTTGTGCGCTGGTTTCACACTGCACGCGTTCCGTGTTTTTGCAAGTCAATGAGCGGAGCATTGCAGGATGCGCCATGCGTTTCTTTCTGCGCAAGTTGCAAGGTGCTGCATGGTTGGGTATGCCAAGAGTTGCGACGAGACACTCTGAGCAGCCAATTGGACAAGACCCAGCCAAATAACTTGAAAACGCAAGAAAACGCATCCAGACTGTGACACAGAAAACCTGCAGACTTGCAATGCAACGCGTGATCAAATTTCACTTTCAGCTCAAGCAAAGTGATACGTTCCCATAGCACACACAGACACAGACAGACAGACAGACAGACAGACACACACACACACACACACACTCACAAGGACCCTGCCTCCACCCTGTGGCGAACCCAAGGTCCCCATGTCTCCCATTGCAAAGCCGGTGTTCTTGTGTCAGTCATTGGACGCTTTACCCAAACCACTGTGAAACGGGCCTTGCCTGACTACGAAGCTTTCCACACCAGCTTCTGTGTGTCGAGCCGGAGCTTTTAAGGCTCTAATAATGCGGCACGGCCCCTCCAGGATCTGAGCTAACGCAATCTATGTCAATTGCTTCTGCGTCCGCAACAAAGTGGTCTATTACTCAAAGAGATTTATGTTTTGTGTCCAGGTCTGTTTCACGCTAACAACGTCGTGCGTTGCGTCTCCAAAACTGATAATAGAGACTTTTAGCAGGAGCAGAAACGCAAACGTAAACACAAACGCAAACGCAACTTTTTGCGTTTGCGTTTACGTTTGATAGTTTGTGTTTTGTATTTTTAGCAGATTTGGTCAACGCAATGCAAAAATTCATGGGAACATGTATGTGGGCTGTTTTACATGTTGTATTTTTAGCAGATTTGGCCAACACAAATGCAAATGCAATATTTGTTACTCCTGGAGAGCCATTTTGTGCGCAAAAACACCCGCGCTCTTTGTTGGAGAGTGAATCGTCTTCTTCAGATGCGAGTGGTAAGTGTTGTCTTTTTGGGCTTTTTGGATCGTTCCTGATGTGGTTTTTGAAAAACCAAAATGGCAGTTTTTGAGGGCAATGGGTAAAGGTCAC
>JAAUXT010024336.1_pt1 | contig 22243 bp, 21 predicted proteins | sample 7278171 | NCBI WGS metagenome assembly JAAUXT01 (sample SAMN14350112, study PRJNA611818) | marine sediment metagenome | isolation source: surface marine sediment (1.8m) | place: French Polynesia: Moorea | collected 2018-08 | reverse complement strand
AATGCAGCGAACACCAGAGCCGAAATGCACCGGTCATCACACACCGCCGATCACGCGACCATGTCTGACCTACATCTACATCGATTCCAAGAAAAGAGTAATGCCTCACAACATGAAAACACTGCCAGGTAACATTGACAGCATGTGAAACATGTTGCGCGTGTGAACAAAACTCAAAACAGTTGGGTAGACATGACTTCAACGATGTGCGCAGTGCGTCGACGTGGTCGTTCAATCCACTCCTTGGTCGACTTGTCATCTGCGCATTAAAAACCATGATTTGTACAAAATTGCTCATCCACGCTCTCGAGCTAAAGCTCTCGAGTGCAAACTCGCGATTTTGTACTCATCATGGCCTTAAAACATGTGCAAATGACTCGTCAACCACGGCGTGGAGCGAACTCCCGGTCGCCCCACTGCCCGCGGCGGTGAACCCTAACTGACGAGGAGGGCGCAGGTGGAACGGGATTCCGACGACTGCGAGAGCACGCATGAAGCCGGAGGCAAGAGGCACGACGCCTGTGCTTATCAGGAAAGCAAAAAGAGAACTGGCACGAGTTTCCCTGACAAAGGAAAGTCACGAGTCATTTCGGAAGAATACACAGACAGACAGACAGACAGACAGACAGACAGACAGAAGTAGCACATTTGAGATACATTTCCTTCTGAAAACTTTTGCACGCTTGTCAAGGCAGTTCGTGAGTGAGTTCTCAGTTGTCATCAGTCGAGGTGAGACGAGTCTGCGAAACGTCAGCTGATTAGCCAAGGGGACCCACAGTCCTCACTGACAACAATTTGAGCTGATTGGCTGGATCGTCGGGGTGCGACGTGCAGAGGCAGATCCAGCGCAGCCCCTGAGGACAGACATGTGTGCGCCAGTTATCAGGTACATCACCTTCATTGTTGTGTGTTCAATATACTTGTACTTGTAATCAGGATCCTCTGGGATTCCCCCCCCCTCAACTAAACCACGAGGATTCGCCGCTGACGTAATTCTTGGCGGAGAAGGGAGCAGCTGCAACTGACGTCCCGTCATCCATCAATTTGGTACTTTTCACGTCTTGAGGCGATCACAATGAAGCCCTGATTGCTACATGATTTTTGCATCAGCACGAACATCAACAATGACACTCACTTCTTCTGCTTTGTTGTCCTTTATGATTTAATGAGAAAAAGTGAGATGTTTGTGAATGATAAAAATGCTTACGAAGTACTTTCATGGTCAAAAGTGGATGAGCACAGGATGAGCAAATGCAATTTTGTAATTTGCTGTGATTGTTTCCACTGAAGAGAAAATGAAAACACAAGACGTCTTCATCACTTCTGTCGTAAACTGCAGATTCTACAGGCGCACAGGCAGTGACGAAAAGGAAGGGAATCTCTGTAAAAGAAATCACGTCAATCTTTGTTCAGCCGTCATGTCGATTGAGCGCAAAATGTTTCTTTTGCTTCAAAGCAAGGGCTCATATTCCTGCGAAAACTATCAATAGAACTTTGTTGGGAAGTTCCTGACAATTAGCAAACTGTTTCTGTGTCCAGTTGCCCGAAAATATCATGAGACAAAGAATGGACCGCGAAAGAACAACCTTTGATTCACTCGTTTGGGTGACGTGGCTTGCACATCCCTGTTTTAATCGACGATTACCAATAAAATTCCCGTGGGAACTTTTGAATTTTTACTTGAACGAAAATCAAAACAGGAAAATGAGGCAGGCGCGCCACCCTGCAATCTGGAACCTGACGAGCCTCAACTTTCCTCGCTATATACCGAGTGGAGTGACGGCCCTGCCAGCGCCTTGCGCTCTGATCAATTGATCATCATCGAACTGTTTTGGTAAATTACCTCCAATTTACCGATTGAACCCGATTCTTGATGTTTGCTTCTGAATCACGTGTGGTCCCACCGCCGTTGTATCGGGTTGCCAGCTCCAACATTCAGCAACTGCACGGGACTTCGGAGTGGGTGGTTCGTGGCCGTTGCAGCCCCTGTGGTGAAACTAACCTTGTTTCTGCATCTGTTTGCCGCTGATAGAGACGGGAAATGAGACGCCGAGGACATGCCTATTGCTCCCACTCACTAAAACAGCGCTGTAATTGTTGGCAATGAGCGCAATTTGTCCTGTCTTTCCCTGACCAGGAGCAATGATTTCCTGCTGGGAATGGGATCTGCAGTGATCTGCGTGCAGCCCCGAGGAGGCCGCCGCGCGGGCCTCACAGATGCGTGCAGAGTTTGCTCCGACCGGTCGTGTCTGCGTTGACTTCACCTGTGCCCCACCTGGTCGTCGGGCACTGCAACATTGTCGCTGTTGCCCGAAAGCGTCGGCCCAACCGCTGGTCCTTCTCTATGAGGTCAACACCACCCTGCATAAGGAGCCCAGCAAGATTCAGGTGCAGAGAAAGTTTTGTTGACGCATCAAAATCGTTGGGACAACGCTGGTGTGTTTTGTTGAACGTTTCAGATGTGTCGACGGCTCTCCTTCAGCTCTCTTGCTGAAGCTGTTGTGAACAAGAAACATCTTGAAAAGACCTCTGAAACTGTGTCAGGCATTTCAAGTGCATTTTCACAAACGTTTTTCTTCCCACGAGTATAATTAGATTCGACTTATCCTCTGAAAAAGGGATCTGGCAGCGGTTCGCTTCGCTCGGTGTTCCAGTGTCTTCTGACGGGCGACGCGACTTTCGCTGCGTCAACAGCGATGTTGAACAGTCATCAGCGCCGAACCAATACTCGATTTCTCCATCGATTTTCAGTTGACTCGTTTTGTCCCATGAAGGACGGAGAGCGAGATGGTTATTGACGACCTCGGCGCTTGGCAGGGGCCTTGTAACCCTGATGAGTTGGCAGGCCGCATCGAAGGAGCGAAAACACCAATTACTTTGGGAGGATATCCTGAGAATTAAGAAACGCGACTTGCTTCCAAAGCTCTTCAGCTTTTAAGTGCTTTCTGCTTGGCTCGCAAAGGGAGACCTTGTTGTACTGACTGCACCAAACTCAGTGTGTGGAAAAAAGGAATGAATACTTCATCAAAGCCGTGCACTCGCGCAATGCTTTCTCCTGAAAGTTTGTCATTGAGTTGAAGGGTTAGTGTCACCTGATCCTCTGGAGGCCTCGGATTTCCACTGTCTACACAACCTGAAAGGCTGCTGCAGACGAGAACATTGATGTCTGTGTGTGCAGATGACTGCAGTTCTGGATCATCGCAAGAAACAAAGTCGCCAGATAGAGCTTCTTGCTCCTGCAACTTCGCGGAGAGATGACGTTGGAATTAGGCTGCGCAGCTAATTCCGTAATGACACTCAGATGGGGACATTTTGCCATCTCGTGCCTATTTACATTGCTAATATGATCAGATTGGATGGAAAGTAGCTGATTGCTCCCTCCCTGGTTCCGCGGGGCGGTGGGGCGGCGGGGCCAACTCGCTGACAGAACGGTTTCGCTGCAGCCCGACGACGAACAAAGGCTCCATGTTGAAACGAGGCCGCCATCCTTGCAGTGCGTACGGCAATACATGCTGTTTCGTTCCGTCTATGCAGCGTTGTTACAACCCAGAATGGTGCAGTGATCTGAAGATTGAATGAATTTGTCTGAACGTGCACTGTAGGTGAAATACTGTCAGCTCCAAAAAGTCAACGGGGACAAGGCCCACAGCAGGCTGCACGTCTGGTGCAACAGGACCCAGCAGCCACAGCGCGAGGACGGCGCTGCAGCGACCCGGGTGCGCGCGCCCGCCTCCGCTTCCCTCTGTGCGTCTGGTCTCGGAGCGAAGTTCGATCCGCGCCAATCGATTGATCGGGAAGTATTGACAGACAAACAGACGCTTCGCTTCGAGATGAGAAAGAAATGTGTGAGTGTGTGACATGACTTGTGGAATGAGATTGATAATGTTCGACTGGGGACACGCTCGTGATGGAGAGTCTGGTGTTGCGAAAGAAACAACGGAAAGGATTGAAACTTGTTCAGGGAGACGCCTGATCTCGAGTGAACCAAAAGAAGACGCCAAACGTCGTTGTTTCTGGTGCGCCGTCTCTGCCTGCAGCGCCGTCCTGGAAGTGTGGGATTGGCTGGTCGGACTGCCTTATCGAACTCGCAGCTTGATAAAAACTTGTGCATTTGGTGAAATAACAGAATGAGAACACTGCTTTTTGGTGATGCAGCGCATGCCACTCTTCCGTCGAATTGCAGTCTCTTTGAAACCCTCGAGGGCCCTGATACTCGACGTTGCAACGTCGCCGCTGCATCCCGAAAGCGACGCTTCGTGTCTCGTCGCGCTCCCAGCTGGAGCAGCTCCCGCGTTCTCTCCCTGCCTCCCTCACTCACTCCAGCGCCCATTCTCCGCTGATTAGTCGCCCAGCTTTAAACAGCTTTCAACATCCTCGTGTTGTGCGGCGGCCGCGCCGACTCCCTTCACTTCTCCTCTCGGCGCCGACGGCCCCGGTTCCTCCGAATTGAACTTGACATTTTATAAGGAAGCTCCGTACGATTGCGGGAGGGAAGCGGAGGGGCGCGCAGGAAATTACACTGTCCACGCGATCTGTTGCGTGTCACCACAGGGACCCAACACCGCTCTTTCACACACCTCGAGTGAAGAGCATTTGCAGAACACGTGTCGGAAGTCAGTGCTGCAGGAGGCAGTCGAGTGTGGACATCAGCGTGGAAACGAGCGCGAAATGGGATTTTGGGCGCTGACTCTGACTGCGGCGGCTGGGATCGTGCTCGGTCTGCTCGCTGAGGCGGAGGGAGATGCAGGGTCCGCGGCTCTGGGACGTCCAGCAGGTGAGAGTCTGTGCACATATCACTTTTGACTTGGCAGAGTGAAGGCATCCAACGACGATACGATTTCCGTGTTCACCGCTTTGTTTTGGTCGCACCACCATGTGGAAGCCGCATCTCAACCCGATGCAGCCCGGAGTCCAGCTCGGCTCTGATCCCGAAACATTTGTCATCAGAATGGCTGTGTCAGATCTGCGGTTCAGCAGCGGAATCACATCAGCAAAGCAATGATGGAAAGGCCTTTGAATGGCAGGGATTGGCCTCAGAAAGGGAACGTCTGAGTTTGCATCATGCTCCCGCCATGAAGAGGTCAGCGCCAGCCATGGCGGATCATTAGCGTCGTTTTGCTCGGACCTTTGATCTGTTCAAAGGAAACGTCTCCCTTTTCATGGCGCAACCTTGGCAACAGAGCCAAGCTGTCTTTGAAATTTGAAATTGGCACAACTATTTCTTGTTGCCTTGTGCATTCTCATGCTTGAAAGTCTTCTTCAAGAGACGGCTCTGTTTGATTCTAACCTGCGCTTTAAATGTCCTCGCGGCGAGGGGCGCTCACATTTCTTCACCCGCACCAAATGAAGGACTCGGGGCTCCAATTTTCAGTGAAACCCAATTTTGAAGACATCCTAAAAGCACCGAGAACGAAGCCTCGCTTAAAAATCATGTTAGTTTCATAAACCTGGATTGATTTATATCTTCTTAATGCTGGATTTTCATTCGAACAATTGCCGCATAACAGAGTTATCGGGCTCATCCATCTTGGTGAGAACTTGACACTAACGCAATGATCCGGGGCGCGGCGGCGGCGCGCGGCTCGATGCTAAGTTCATTACGATCTCCACGCCGCTTCTCACCTGATTTCGCGCCGCGTGTGCGACTCTGAGAATCGCACTGCAACGTCGGCACAGAGAAAAGCACGCTGTGGGCGTTTTTTAGTTGCGCCAGCAAAGCTTGGGCGGTATTTCATTTTGCATTTCCCCGGTGCAACAGAAGCTGTGGCTATGTTACGTAGTGTGTTCCAAGCCTGCATCTCCTCCCTGCTGCCTTACACTCCACGTCTGACTAAAATTATATGAAAGGCATAAATTCTCATCAAACGAGCAAGCCAACATCAATTCCGTGTGTTATTTAAGATTCATTTATGAAGCCAAAGCGACACACGTGCCTGTGAAATGAATAGATTCACATTAGTGCGCCAGCGAGTTTACTCTGAGCAGCTCCTTTGGTGTTCAGATAGGTGCACACGCAAAAGGAAATCACGGGAAAATGAAAACTCGAGGCAGGTTCGGAGGCAAAGGAAGAGACCAGCTGCGCGCACGCTGCACGGCGCATGCGTGGGACGCTGTGTCTACGGGACTGCGTCCTGCAGGAAACAACCGCACGTTACCCGGTCTGAAACCCTGTTCTCTTCACTTTGAAACCAGGAAGAGACCAGAGGTCTGCCTTTTGTCCTTCTCCCTGAAGCACGAGTTCACGCGACTGTCGTGAGGTAGAGTCGTCTGAACACGTCCTTCCCAAAGCTGCGCACTGTCGACGACAACAACACACGAAGCTTTCCATTCTGACTTTTCATCGCACACAGAAGCCCTGGAACATTCAATTAAGTCTGAGCGGCACTCAATTCCCGACACTGTTCAATCATAGTAATATGGGTTCCCACTGAGCGTCAACAGCGCTGTTAATTACCTCTCCTAATTAGCGAGTTAAACGGCATCCAAGGGACGCAAATGAGCTATTGTGTTGCCTAAATTATGAAATTAGCCGCGAGTAGGACAAGTTTCTGGCTTCGCGTGAGCTGCGCTGATGAGGGCTTTGAGGAGCGCGGAATAGATTTCTGAACGCTCGACGGTTGAGAGCATTAGTGCAACCACTCATCACCTCAACAAACGCACTGGTCCAAATTGCCCGTCTTGACAACAAGCAGAATGAACAGCACAAAATATTAATGTGACATCGTCTCGCTGTTTTGTCCTCTGTCTGCTTTCACCTCCTCGAAACGGAGTGAGAAGACAAGGCTCAGCGCAGTGAAGTCAACTCAACCCCAAATGGCTCCCGGCCTTGATACCTGATCCCACAAGGTCCCCCAGAATGACTCGCTGCAGCATTCTGCTCTTTTTGCCGATGGGCTCTTGTTTTCGCGAGACAAGAGACCTGTCTTCGAGTGGAGGGTTCTTTCAGATGTTCTTCCCAACCACGTTCCCTCAGGGACGTCGGGCCACGTCCCGCCATTGTCTACAGGCGAAGAATCAGGCTCCATGGGAGACTCCTGAGCAGAAGCGCTCAAATGTTCACCACCATCCGATCTTCTGGGTGTCAGCATAAAATTGTCATTCCGCAAGGGCAATTAAGTTGGTGCACGCGTGTGCATGTCAGGAAATATAGACTGCGCAAATAGTTCAGTTTTGTGCTCACACGTGTATTTCAGAGCTGAAGAACTTCTGCCACTTCGAGACGTTCAACGCGACGTGCGGCGCCGAGTCGGTGGTGCTGATGCAGGCGGCGCGCTACGGCCGGATGCGCTTCGGGCGCTGCGTGGACCGAGACTACGGCTACGTGGGCTGCAGCGCGTCCGTGCTCACCGAGGCAGACACAAGGTGCGTGTGCGTGTGCGTGTGTGTGTGTGTGTGTGTGTGAACGGGGTGTGCGTCGACCGAGAGCACGGAGATGTGTGTGTGTGTGTGTGTGTGTGCCCACGTGAGTGGGCCAACGAGTGTCTGTGTGTTCCGCGACACGACGTCGAGTCCGTTCTCTGCCTTACATCATCCACGGGTGTCAAAAGCATGCAAGACCTAACGTGTTGGCGTGCACACGCATGTGCGTGCGCCCTCAGAACCTGAAGCTGCATCTTTCTTCGACTGCCACAAAACGGGTGAAAGGTTGCGTGCGTGCGTGACGCGAGGCTTCAGGAGAGCTGAGCCTGCGCTGATCTCAGGTGCTGCAAAAAACAAGAGGTGCAGTGTTTCGTTCTCACCAGCGTTGAAACGCGAACGGGAACTCTTGCCTTGCTGGAGAAGTCTGCAGTGTGTGAAGCGAGCATGAGAAAGAGCCATTCTGTTGGAAGTATCACGTTTCGTTTGTGACACTGAAAGCCAGTGCAAATCCATCAGACCCTTTGTTTCAATGGAGACTGCCGTAGACTGCAAGCTTGCGCGTTCTGTGTTGCAGGTGCTCCGGCAGGAGATCGTGCTCCATCCCGATCCCCGACTCGAGCATGCAGAAGCAACAGCCCTGCCCCAAAGACCTCTCCGCCTACTTGGAAGCCAGCTACGTGTGCTTGCCAGGTGAGTCCATCTGCCACTTGAATTGTGTCTCAAGCACAGGAGGCTCAGTGGAAACGGTGCGATGATGAGTCTCGCCGGCAAACCGCATCATTTTATGGGTCCAAAACTGCAACGGTTTGATCTGCTTCACACTGGAATAGCGTCCATGTACAAATCAAAGGACGCAGCATCGACGTGGCGACGCGGCACCTTTTGAAGCAGCAGGGACGCGTGTCTCGCTGCGCGCCTCCGGGGAGCCCTGCGTCCGCGCAAAGTTGTCCTCTTCACTGTGGCTGCGTCACCGTTTCAACGTTGATGGGAGTCAGAACAGCTCACACACATTACATTTGCAAATTTTCCTGGCGCAGCTGCTCCCTTTCATAGTCACACACAAAAGTACCGGGGTGTGACACAAGTCCCCGCTTTACAAATGGAAATTACAACACATGTATCCTGAGCTGCTTCCCCGTAATAAGTGACAGCGGAACAACGGAACGAACTTCAAAAGCCTTTTAATAACAGAGCTCGCGCCCCTTTGAACTGACACTCCAGATGTCTCGTTTCAGACCCTTGAGTTTCATTTCCAATTACCTGTGCCATCTTGTCGGATCCGGCTGACTTTTTATTGCGGAGGTTCGCTTTGAGTTCCCAGAGCTGCTGCAAGTTGTCATTTCCTTTGTTCGCGTCGTGTTTCTATCTGGGATGATGCCCGTCGCTCTTTGTGTCTTTTCAACCTGATTCACAGACGCGGGATTGTCAACTCTGTGCAGAACTGACTTGGTCTGTGCCTTTTGCAGCACCAAATGAGGGTCCTCTTTCCTTGCCCGAAGCTCTTGAGTCTTGAGAAAAGTTCGTCAGTGCGTGTCCCGAAACACAACCCTGCAGCGGAAACACCTTCCTCCTTCTGCAGCATCCCCCATCAGCCCGTTTCTCGCTCTCGAGTGATTGCCTCTTGGCCATGTGTGCTTCTCTTCTGCGATGTTCAGCAACGCAAGAACCCGTACGACAACCTTTCTCACAGAAGGATTCACATTTGTGCAAGCCTGAAGCAAACATGTGCTTTGCTCGTAACCCGATTCTAGTTTCTATCCCTTTACGAAATGAAAACTTTTGCCTGTGATGAGAAAAGTTGCTGAAAAGCTGCCTCACGAAAGAGCAAGAACGCGCTTATGCAGCTTGATAATGACACACGATTTCATTGCAAACCGGAATCCTGCGGAAATTTCCTCGCAGGTTTTCTTATTCAAGGAAACATATGAGATTGGGATGCACTTTCGGGAGCGCAGTGTCGGGATTCCTTCTCGCAGACAGCTTGAGGAATACAATCCAGTTTCCCAGAAGCTCCTTGAGCGCCACAATCAGGGGTCGCGGCGAGGCGGCCCGCATTTCCATACACAACATATACAGCCCAGAGCTGAAAGGGGCAACTTACAAGCTGTATGACAGGGCGCGAAATAATGAATCCCAAATGGCTTCGCTCGTAATTGAAATCCATATAAATGAGCTGGATGTGTGGTCCTCGCAGGAATTCCCTTTATAGTATCAAGTGTCAGAAGTGGAGATGAAAAGTAATTGAGTTATCATGTAAGATTAACGTTTCCCCCCGTGAATGACGAGTGCCGCTCAAAAGGCGGACGCCGGGGCTACTTTTTTTTCGTGAATCGGGGCCGGAAGGTATTCGGAGAGAAGTGATGGTTATTGATGAGGCTATCGATCGGCGCTTCTATAAGCTGATAATCTCCCCAGGAGATCACCAGATTCAGATAGGACGCGATTAATAGGAAAATGACATCGCTCCGTCTGATTTAGATTTAGATGAGAGGAACTTCTCACCGCCGCGAACTGAGAGAAAACGAACGACACGGTCAGTAAACAGCTTCAGAGCGACCAAACCGGAAAACTTCACCTTGAGATTGATATACAAGGTGCATTTTCAGAGTTTACTGTTCAGTTGATCTGCGTTTGCATCTTTTGATCTTCACTTTGTGAACTCCGCGTTTCGCGACAAAAGAACAATGACACAGGTTCGCTGTTAGGGTGAAGAAATCTGGGCTGAGCACAATGTGAAATGTCCTGCCTCTTCTCGAACAAGGATGCCTTGGGCGTCCCTTGTCTGCAGACAGCTTTGTGTGTGTCTGGACATGCAAAACGTGCGTGCTCCAAAGACAAAGTTCAAAACCTGCCCTGATTTGCATTGGCCCGAGCCAAAGCATTTCCAAATCGACCATCTTTGGCACGAAAAACTCTTCAAAAACTTATGGGTCTGGATAATACGCCCGCAGGCTAAGTGTTCATTCGATCGATCAAGCCTCAGCGAGTCCTAATCCTCTCGGGAAAAACAGACCCAGCAAACCAGCTGAAGAACAACCCAAATCTACAAGTCATTTCGTTTTTAATGTTCCCTCCAAGACTCGAGGAATTTTTCCCATTTCCTGTTTCTGTTTGTCAGACTCACAAGGCACCCAGTTGGCAACAGGAGATGCGCTGCAGCTGATACAGTTTCAATGAAGCGAAACTTTGAAATGAATTTCTTCATGTTCTTTGATGCTTGGTGCACAAGTTTTTCGTGGATGCATGCATGATCCGAAACGAGAAAACGTTCTTTTCGTCTCCTCAGGCAAGACAACAGCCATTTGGAAACTTGAATTCTGAAGAAAAATTTGTTGTTGAAAACAAATTTCGAAAAGACAAAGAATTTCGTCTGAGAATGAGCCGAAGATTCTTGTGGAACAAAGCTCCTTGAGCGTTTCCTATCTCAGCCCCACACACGCACACAGACCCTTCTAAAGCAGAATTTAATTACTTATTGAATCGCTCCACTTCTCCAAACACATTCCGTGTTTGAAAATCAACTTTGTTCCGCCAGCGCTGCGGAGACGGAGATAACGCACCGTGGCAGCCGCAGCGCTGCTGCCGAGAGGGGCAGTTGAACAATTGGCCATTTACTGCTCAAAATGCAGATTGGTCTCAGGTGTGGAGCTGGAGGCTGTTGCTCTCTGACTGACGAGGCCTGTCCCGGGGATTGTGCGCTGGACAAATAGCCATCGCTGGAAATGGATGCTGAAAAAACTCCAGAGAGTTTGCCATCTTTTTTGTGGAAACTAATGCGGGCCTTACCCTGAGAGAGGGGGAGGCAGAGTCGGGCGAGACGGCGGTGCAGCCGAGATGAACCCGGCCTCGTTCAGCCGATTACAGACTCAAATATTTCATCCTAATTGTGGAGCAGAAATTTGTGGAATTGTTCCCAGCGGAAGTTGTAAATAAGGCTCTTCTGCTGAGTCCAGACTTTTTGAGTGAGGATCCCCTCATTTGAAGGGTTTGAGGAGGAATTACTCATCGAGCCGAGCTCGTCCGTCGCTCGTTCGCCGCTTTACCACTTGAGCTGCTTTTGGTGGTTAGGAGGGGAAGCTGACGGTCATTGGGTGTCAAAACTGTTCTCCGTGGTTCGTACACGCGGCAATTGCACTTGGTTGAAAAGAGGAGTGAGGAGGTGTGTATGGACCGGGGCTCGGATGAGAGAGCGGTGTCGGTGCGGCGTCGAGTGGAGATGAGAGGCTCCGGGTTCGGACACATCGATGTCTCTCCACCGACTTCAGCGCAGTTGGAGTGCAGCGCCGGTCCTCACACAGTGCGAATCAAACCTTCGCGAGACTACAGGTCAATGAAATTCCGTTTTGGGTCCGATCGGGCACTTGTTCACTTCTGCGCGGGTAATGAAGCGAACGCCTCGAGAGACCACGACACTTGAGACGCACTCCCCCCCCCCCGCAGCAGATGTCCGCTCCGGGGCGCATCCCCAGGAAGGACGGGGGATCCCCGAGAACAAACCACAAGCGCGTACAGTCGTGTGCCTGATTCTGCATTCTGGCTTCAGTCAGATTCAGTGGACGATGAGAGGCAGTTGTCCCGTCCCCCGGGAACAACAGACGGACCCAGATCAGTCCTGGCGGCTGCTTCAGAGGCTGCCGAACATCGCGGTGGATCCAGGGACCCACGGCATGTCCCTGAAACACACAACCGAACCTCCCACTGAAAGGTTCGACCAGGCTGCATCAAGACCAAAGCTGCATGTTGTGCCTTAATGCAGCACAATTGAGATAAGGACCGGAGTCCTGGCAACGCGGAGCCCAGGAATTTGCATCACCAAGTCTGTTTGAAAATATTGGATCCCTGTGAGGATCTGCTCAAACCAATGCCCAATGCATGGTAATTGAGTTGTTATGTGGAGCGGTCGAGGTTTATGATTGATGTGCGCTTGTGTAGGAGACTGAGCGCAGCTCGCAGACTTCAGCACAAAGGGGCGAATTTATAGATTGCCGAAGCGGAGAGATCGGAAGGGTCCTGATCTCCCTTATCTATCGACGTCCAAGTAACCTCCGGGTGCACCTGGGAGCCGGGATCTCATCGACGCAGGGAAAGGAGGAAGAGTGTTGCGAACTGCACGGCGGGGCTCGTGGAGTCGCTTTTCTTGTGCGACGCCAGCGCAGCAATTTTTCCACATCTCGGAGCCGATCAATTGAACACTGATAGAAAGCTCTTTGTCCGTTGCGCAGTCAATGGTTCTCGGCTGTTCAAAGCTTTAAAATGTCAAGGAGGTGGCTTTGAGTCGGCAAATGTTCGTGTCTGCAGCGCGGATTGTCTTGATCGAAATGTCGTTTTGCATTCTGCGCTCAAGGTTGAGGCGTTCCCAGTGCCGCGTGCTGCGTGCGCTGCTGTTCACTGAGATCGGGACGAGATCTCAACACAGGTTTCACAGAAGGCGACAGAAAGTGACAAAGGAGTAAAACAGGTCACAGGGTTGAAGCTCCATTCACTGAATCCCATATTCAAACCAAGCTGCAAGGACGGCGTTGCAGCTCAACAACAAAAGCAGGCAATCTCAATTCTCTCCACCAGTACCAGGGATCACTTCAAGGACTTTGAGTGTGCAAAACACAAACGAAACGCGCACTTTGTCAAATTGAGTTGCATCATCTAAATTCTGTTGGTTGCCTGAGAAAAGTTGAGCGTGAATGACGCTGGGAGCGGGGAGGGAATCTGACGGACGTCCTGCTGACGGCTTCACTCGGCGCCGCCGCGACCCTCGCTGTCTCCACCGGAATACGAAACGACACATCCAGGGGCCGATCCACGAGTGAAGCAAGGAGCCCGAACCGGACACAACTCCCCCTCGTCCAGATTTCGTTTGCAGTGTGACTGCAGGATCAGTGAGACTCACTCCACAGATCACGTTTCGGGGTTCTCGTGGAATCTGGATCCATCCCTGAATCACCGAGGATTGCTCGACTCGAGTGGAGATGAGCTGCACGGCCTGATAAAGCGGAGAGGTAAAAACACCCAATTCCGTGGTATTGCAGCTAATTACCTTTGATAAGTGAAGTCCTGTTTGAGCAACTGTCCATGAATACATGAATGAAATGGCGCCATTGACAAGGCAGCGGTGAAGGCGAGTTTCGAAGTGGCGCTGCCTTCATGAAAGCAAATGGCTCAATGTCAAATGGGGCAACACAGCTTTTTGACGCTGCCAGTGTTTTCACTTTAGGTACAAGGACACAACCACGAAATGTGAGCTCGGAAGCAATGGCCGTGTTCCGTTTTTCCAATTCGGTTGTCAACGTGTGAACGGAAAATCGGTATGTTGGGCTGAATATTTTTGTGTTTTGAAGACAACACCAAATATTCCCGTTGACCAGCGGCCCTTGGCCATTGTCGCGTTGCATAGATATATGTGCTGCAGGAGGCACAGGAGCGCACCTCGCTGTCTCATCCATCGACGGCTATTGCCGCGCACGCGAGGGGCTTCTCAGTGCAAAAGGTGAAACCCGATCTTTTCAATGGAGAAACAAGCTGCTTATGGAATGAAGCACTTTTCCGAGCTGCTTTGGAACAAACTTTAGCGAGGTGGAATAATCCTATTGGAACGAGATCAATATTGTTCATTTTGGGGGCGACTGCTGTCTGCGCGTTCCTGTTTGATGCCTTCAATGGAGCTTTGAATGACATCAAATTACTATTCACGGGTTTCTGAAGGCAGCTTGACATTCATGGAACATCGAAAACATCTGGCTTTCCGCGCACCTCTTGTTGTACGTAACATGTTGAAGTTTGGACCCCGGGATGTGGGTCTGTGCGTGGAATGAGGTTGACGTTGAGCGAGTCATGGAGACGGCAACAGAGAACCGACAATTCAGCGCTTATCTCCACGACAAAATAAATTTTCCTTTGACACAATCATTACGCAGCACACGAGTGAGCTGATTCCAAACTGTCCCTCAAATCTGGAAGATCAGCTGCGGAGTCGGTCCCCCCTCCCTCCCACCGTCCCCGTCCTCATCTCATCAGCCTCCGAACCATAAATATTCGTGATACACCCTTTTAATGAGCCACTTGTATCAATAAATAATCAGCCCCAGACATTCTTCCGATGCTTTATTTCTTTCTTCAACGCCTAATTCTCGGAACAGCGCCCCCATTGTCTCTGCAAAGTTTCCATTGCTGCGTTGAGAGCAATAAATTCTCACCCCGAAGTGAGAATGTATGGCACCAGAGGCACAATTTGTGGAAGTTGCGACGAAATGCCTCCATGGGTGGGTCCGAGGCGTTTGAGTGATGGCGTCGGAGGTGTGAAGTTAGAGAGAGGGACGAAGCGTGCAAACCTCAGCAGCGCGCGAGTTGTGCTCAAGAAGGAAGTTGGTGCAAATGGGGAGCACAGCTGTGCCACAGACGGCTTCGTTCACTGTGTTCTTCACAGCTGCCGATCTGTATGTGGCGCACGAAGCCTGAACAAAAACAGCGGATCATCTGGTTCGCAGCACTTTTTTCGCAGCATGAACTCCATTTGAGGTTCGGACCAGCTCTTTTGGTTGCGTTTCTGTGCTGACAAGTGTGCACGAGGCAACATTCGTTCTGGCGACTTCATATCTTCAGAACACACACCATATTCATTTTCACATCAACAACTCTGCCACTCACAAACTGGAGTCTCCTCTTACCGAAAGCAGCTTGGCGAGATGGTAAGATGGCAGAGACTTGGGCCTGTAAAGTTGTGGCCTCACAGTTTTGAAGAATGGCTTTTTAGGAGACTTGGTCGGGAAGAAATACGATTATTGTAATTGGTCGGTGGGAGATTACAAGGCCCCGTGGCCGGCGATGCAATATTTATGATCACTCGATCTGTGGCGGCCCCGGCGGCCGACGCTGAGATGTGCGCTCGGGAGAACAGATTCGACTCCCGCCCTGTTCATCACACACGCAGCCGCGGTCCGCTTCGCCCGACTGTGGTCACGTTTCACCTTTTTGTTCCACATCATTGAGTCTTTGTCTTTCAATGCGACTTCTTTGTCAGAAACGCACTTGTACGTTGTGCTGTCAAACATCTTTGCTTTGGCGCCAGTCCGAGACAGATTTCATCTCTGAAGCATCTTCAGAAAAGAGGTAATGTCTTGACCAGCAGAGCGACGACAGCGAGCCAAACTCAAAGTGTCTGTTTACTCGTACACGAGTTGACAAGAGATTTTCTTGCCGCTTGATCTGATTTCATTTCACGAGAGCAAGTCGCCATCGGTGTGGACAGGATGTCGGGTCTCCGCCTCACCCCGCCCCCCGGGGCTTAGGGCGGCGCTGCGGACGGAGACGCAGGCAGCGGCAGGGCAGCCGCCGGCCGCACATCTCTCCACACACAATGGAAACTTTCATCAGACAACATGAAAGACTTTCCATCAAGACTCGGTTTGCGTTTCCAGTTTTGCTGGCGGTGTTTGATTCTGTGTTTCACTGTGGAGGTCAGAGTTGCAAGGAGCGAGGTCTGCGAGAGCCTCGAGTGCGCCCGCCGGAGCAAACCGTGCTCTTTTCTGCAGTGTGGCCATTTCGTATTTGTCCGTAGAAACAGCCGAAGTTGCGATGTTATTATGGTGTTTTCATCACCAAGCACTTCATGATCAGGTTGTTTTCTTCAATTCCAAAAGGATTTGCGGAAACCACTTGAGATGCACTGGATGTAGCCCTGAGCCTGTTACGCGGCCTGAATTGCTGTGGCCTTTGTTCGTTTGATTCCGAAGGAATTACAACAAGGAGAATCCGTGTGTGTTCAACGGTCGATCCAGAAGAACTGGTTCAGGTTTGAAGTGCCACAATGGGGACTCTTATTCTGGACCACGGAATGCAGAGCTTCTCATCTTGACTCGCGGTTCTTCGGGGAGCAACGGAGGGGGGATCGGGAGTGGGGAGGACGCCGCGCCGCCGCCTCGCGCCCCGCTCCCGATCCTCCTCCGCGAATCTCTGCCGCCTCAATTCCATTTTCAAACAGCTGAAATTCCTTCCGGGACTCACCCTAATTTGCGAAATTTCTCTGTGGGTCCGAAACAATCCAAAAGAATCCCGCGCCTGATTCTTGAATTGCAGTCACAGTGCATTGGAAGCTGCCACAGAAGGGCAAAGGAAACAACAGAGAAGGTTCCGCAGTGAAAACGCAGCAAAGCAGAAACAATTAAGTCCCCGGCAGTGGAGGCAACTCCAGAATTGGCAAGCATTGGCTGACTGCAATAACTGATGACTGTATTTATATCACTTTCAATGTGTCCTAAAAGGCGCTGTCTCGAGATGTAATTTCCAATGGAAATGTTCGGCCAGAAAGAGCTAAATGTGATTAGGGCTTTCGGGAACAGACAAGTGTTCAATTACTTGTTCCCATGTGAATGAGGACCACAGGTCCTATTTAGGCTTCCTGAACTGACTCCTAATGTCCCCCTCAGGGAATAAGAAGGATTTTTCTCATCAGAATTCACCCATTCAATGGGCCACATTTCTGTGGGTGCGTGGCCGCAGAGTCAGTCGCTATTGCTTGGTATGCCCCTATATTCGATGAAATTTATTCCCCTGAACTTCTGATGTCTATCATCTGCAAGTGAAGGGAAAATTGCTCGTGCGTCGGAGGCAGCGCGGCGTGAAACGATTCCGTTTGTGTCTCTGAAGCTGAAGAGCGTCGATTCACTTTCCTCTTGATGTCAAAAAATCAAGCCAAGGCCAAAAAGACCAAAATAGGCCAAAACTGGGAGATTGGAATGAAGAATGCGACCTTTCTTTGGAGAACTGTTCCCTCAAGGTTTGTCGAAGCATTTTAATCCCAGGAATTGTTGTGCAAACTCAGCGGACGACATTGTCACTGCAGGGACTCGACTGACAACAGCTGCAGCGCGCTGCTGCTTCCCAACGTTTTCCTGTAATGCGTTTGCCGTTACTCCCCATTTACAGAACTGACTTTTGTTGAACTTTGATTAGGGATTCAGGGGGAGAAGCATTGTTCAATTACTGACCTCTATGTAAATGTGTCTCTCCCGCCCGATGGACCTCCTGCCCCAGGCGTTTAATGTGTCCCGCAGCAGCCTCAGCCCTGCTCGGACTGAATGGCACTCGCTGCAAAAGGGGTTTAATGGATTCCCTCGCCGTCACTCCGAGCCTCGGCTACATCCTGAAAGACGTGTGGCCGCGCATCACGCACAGGACTCGCAGCTGAAGCAAACATTCAAAAAGCATCAGCAAATCTACGAGCACAGGCCTTTGGAACAAAGGGCTGAGTGCGCCACCAGGACCCCAACGATTGCGTTTTTGTGAAGCAAAAATTCAATATCGGAGAGAAAACAAACGGCAACAGCTTGCGTTTCATACATGCACCAGGTCAGCGTGAGGGGAACGTCCGAAAGACAAAGGGAAGCACAGGCTGGTGAAGCTGGCCAGGAAAAGAACAGCCTCAGAACTGCATGAGCGCAAAACATGCCACTGCGTCCTCAGATCTGCTCACAGCACCGAGACACATGACGGAAACTCATCCACACGAACGACGTGGCTGTGAGTGGTTCGCCCTGAGGTCGCCCGCTCTGCGCGCGCACACCGAGGCGTGGGAACGCCGTCGGCCCGTCACGTGGCCACGTGACCTGCCGGTCACTTCATTACAGCTTCAATTAAATATGTTCGTGGCGAGAATAAATCCGTCATCGCCACCGCTCGGCGCGTGAAGACGCGTCACACACGCGAGCGACTCATTTCCTCCCCCGGATTGAGTGATGGGTTCGAAAAATGTCGTCCTCAATTCGCGGAGTAAGTGATTGAGGAGACAAATATCAAGGGTCCGTCACCCACCAGAAATGCGGGGGTTGTTCAGTGGATTGCCCTGCTCTTCAACCTGCACACAAACCACTCAAGCACCAATCAAACAGTTTTGGCACCTTATTTGTCAGCCCAGCAAACCAGTTCAGATCACAAATCACTGCATGGGTCTATTTCAATTGGTTCAGTTGAGAGTGGATTCAGAAGCACAAATTTCACTGAGCCACGTTCCGGGGACACAGCGTCGTCGTGACACACAGCTGCACTCACCCGAAACCGATTGGATCGCTTTGCATCGCAAGAAGTGTGTTGTGCCTGGACGATTGACGCACAACAACCACACGGAGTCGATTTATGAAGACCCGCCTGCACAACACACGTAATTTAACAATTATCTACACAAAAAATCTCCTGGACAGAATTTGATATGGGTGGGTGTTTTGTCGAGGTGTCCCCCCAAACAGCCACTCAAACAAGAAAACCGCTGGAGTCTGGCAGCTAATTGAGACTCATTTCTTTCATACCACTGTCACACATATCGAATTTCATTGTGCTGTTATTAAAAATGTATGCACTTAATTTTGCTGCCAATCAGATGAAACACTTTCATGTGAAAAGTGGATGCGGTCCAAAAGCCCACTCGAGATTGAGTAGAATGTTTGCCACGTTGGAAAGCGCCCATATCGCGATGGTAATTGATAGCACATTAAAATGATCCAGAAATATTGATGTGAAACGAATGGCAATTATTTACTGTAACAACCATTGTTCCACACAGCAAAGAGTGTCAATGGAAAAAAATTCAATTGTTATTTTTCCTCTGCCATTCTGTAGTCAAAGATAATAACTCTAATTGATAAGTCTTGTTCAAACTGAATTCAATGTTTGCTTTTCACAGGCACGCATTTCCACCGTCTGCACAAAAGGACTAAAACAATATTTCAGGGCCTTTCTTTGTGTGAGCAAACAAGTGCGAGCTTTGGTGCGAGTTGGGGTGGTGAGCAGCTTGAAGCAGTGTCGCTGTAGACGTTGGCCTCTTCGGTGAGACGAAGACACGAACAGATCTCAACAAGACTCATGCAGTCTGGAGTTGCTGTAACGAAGCCACTGAGCGTCCAGAAACGTCGGGCCCGGAATCGCGACGCTGTCGCTCAGTCCTCCCGAGGAGAGCGAGGGAGAAGCGCGCGATCAGGAGATCCGCCACCGTGTCAAGTTTCTCTGCAGATAAGCATCCATGCAGACTGAACAGACTTCAACAAGCATCCAGTCTGAACAGATTCCACGGGACATAAACACCTCCTCGCCTCTGGCGCAGCCCGAGGTGTCGATTTTCTTCCCGCAGTGGCATTGACCTGTCAGAAGTGCGCAGAATCCGGTTCACACCCAACTTGTCACGTCCTTGCCTTTCAACAAAAGGAAAAAAGCTGGCCGGGGCCCAATAATGAAATATTGATCCAGTACGGTTTCTTCAGCAAACTTGGTTTATTGCAAACGGTGGAGGAGGAGGTTTGATATTGTTTCTGCCGCTGTGCACCCTCCATCCTCGCAGAATAATCGTGTTGGCACAACATCAAAGATTTCACTTTTACAACCGGTAAATTTTGCTGCCTCACCCACTGTTTTCATGCCTCCCGTTTTGGGTAACTTTAGTAATTGGCTGATGAAATCAATCAAAGAGCCAAATCCCTGGATTCTGTGTGCGATTCTGTCTGTATGTTGGGGGGGGGCAGGGAGGGCCGCTGGTGACGACGCCACCTTCTTCTAACGCCCATTCCCGCTTCTCTCCGCAGTCGTGACGCCGCCGCTGACGACGTGCCTCTCGTCGCCGACGGTGCTGGAGGCGTCTGGCGGCAGCATCGCGAGCGTCACCACGTGGGAGACGGGCTACGGCTCGGACAGCTGCCCCTGGGTCATCCAGGCCGACCCCGGCCAGAGGGTCAACCTCACGCTGCTCGACTTCTCGTCGCTACAAGTCGTAAGTTTGCTGTTCTCGTGATCAGGAGTTCACACGTCGCGCGAACATTCACCTGAGTAAAGCTACAGAAACTCTTCAAACTGAAAGTGCGTGCAGTGAGGCGCGTTTTCTTCGTCCATTTCCGACGTGCTCTGCTTTTCGTCTTGAGCCTGCCTCAGAAACCAGTGTTCAACGCATTTCCCTTGGAACTTCATTTCCAGTCCACACAAATCAGGTGCGATCGGTTCAGATAGGATTCACGCACAACTTCGTGCTTTTTCCTGCAGCGCCAGTCGGACCAGGGCTTCCAGTACTGCAGCGCCTACGCGATCGTGCGTGAGCGGCACGGCGGCCGCAGCACCACCATCTGCGGCGGCGACCAGCGGCTGCGCCACATCTACCTGTCGAGCGGACCCGCCGTCGAGATCAGGATCATCCACACCCAGCAGAGAGACGCCGGGAAACACTTCATCATCAACTACGAGGGTGAGTGAATCAAGAGCAGACCCACCAGGACCTGGCAGGACAATGGGCAGAGTTGCAGGTCTCAACAAGCAGTCTCACCCCAGGGGAGGGAAGGCCCTCACTTCTGTGTTGGTCTTTTTCCATGTGTGCGAAGTGAAGACTCTGAAAGAACCAAACTCAAATGTCTGTGGAAAAGTCACCCAGGCTCCAAGAACCCCTTACCGTGCACCACCGCCCGATTTTCTGGAGGCCAGGGCCTCAGGACCAACCTTGCACGTTTTTCACTCCTTGTCAAACAGCTTCTTTGTCCGTTGGACTTGAATTCCTTGAGACCAAATCCCTCGGGCCACCTCTGAGACACGCGTTGTTTCCAAGACCAATACGAGAGATGGATGTGGAGCGCAGACCACGGGTCTGAAGTGGACGGGTCCGGGGCGGCGGGCGCGGCGCTGCGCCTCCCTAATCCGGGCGCAGTGTCACCGCGGAGCCGCGCCCATTCCTCCGGGTTCATCCGATCCGACCGAGTTCCCGTGACAGGGCTTCTTCTTCTTCTTCCTCCCAGACAAAGCTTTATCTCCCATTGAAGTTGCTTCTTTGACCCTCGTCGGCGGATGAGCGCGTAAGAGTCTTTTATGGTTTCTTTGCCTTGTAGTTGTGGGCTGCAAGTTTCTGAAGTCAACGAAAGGCTACACAGTGAAGCACGAGGGGGAGAGACTCAAACTGACCTGCAACTCGACCGGAGAGTTTTCCTACCTCACCTGCAGGGACAACAAGTGGGTCGGAGACTTCAAGAACTGTTCAGCATGTGAGTAACACATTTATACTGTTTCATTCGTTTGTGTGTTCCAGAAAAACAATGCTGAGAGCTGAAGGTGTGACGCGCATCGTCCCTTTTGGTCGTTTGTAACGACCCTGGTGTAGAGACCAAGTGACCCGACACAGAGACGTATTTCTTTCCAAGCGCAGTGCGGAAAACAACAATCCGAACAACCGCAATCTCACATTTCCCGACGAAGGGTTTGATGAATACCCCTTTGAATGAGGTTTGTGTTCCAGGGCAGGATTCCACACAGAAAGTCAGTGGAATAGAAAACTATTAATTTGGCATTAGGCCTGCTTCATTTGCTGCCCATTTACATCGTGAACAGACCACTTGCACAGATGCGATCAACTTGATCGATGAACGTTTTATCCTTCTTCAAAATAATAACCGAGGAAAGATATTATTGCACCTGATGTCACAATGATAAATGATCTTTTATTCAGAAAAAGCCACAGAAAATCAATGCCATAGGAAATCATTACATGGAAACTTATGATCATTGAAGCATGACCTTCGGGATACAGCATCAATGCAGCGATCGGCTGCTTCTCGTTTTTTGTACTCGAATTCTCCCATTTGAACGGACTCGCAATGGTTTGTTTGCATGTAGATTGATAGATTGGGGCAGTTTGGGCAGGTTGCTCTTTGCCACACAAAAACAAGAGCTGACTCATGCACATAATCCCCAAACTCTATACCAACACGGTTTCTCACTCGTACGTACGAGTGTGCGCATGGAGATGTTGCGTCAAATGCGTAACGCTATTTAGGTGATTTGAACCTTGAAGCATACATTATGTATAATGTATGGTGGTGAGAATCACCTATAGGCATCAAAAGGCTAAATCTGTGAACGCGAGTTTGAAAGTGTT
>JAAUXT010092246.1_pt1 | contig 22244 bp, 24 predicted proteins | sample 7278171 | NCBI WGS metagenome assembly JAAUXT01 (sample SAMN14350112, study PRJNA611818) | marine sediment metagenome | isolation source: surface marine sediment (1.8m) | place: French Polynesia: Moorea | collected 2018-08 | reverse complement strand
TGAGTATGAGTCTTTTGTACAAAGTTCAATAACTATTTCTATTGTACAAATGGTATTTCTGTCGAGATTTGCAGAAAATCGAGACAGAAAACACCATCCGTGCGATAGGTGGGACGACGAAGTGGTGAACAGCCGTGGAACACAGCCTGACTAATGGCTGTGCGAGCTGTCATGTGACTGGGATGCAAAAGATTTGTGTCAAGGGACCCGAAGCTTTGCGGGTGGGATGGGCCGCTGACTGACCGACCGGCCTTCGGGACAGAAGGGACAGGCGGGAGAAAGCCGTGGATGGACTTCTCGGTTTGCAGTGATTGATTTGCAGGCCCTGTCCTCTCAACCTCACGTGACCTCCGACTGACCCTGTCGCCCGAGATTTTCATTCGGGTTTGTCCGGTCCTCATTTCCTGAATTCTGCGAGTAGCAACAGGCAATGTTCACTTGATGTGCTCCAATGCCAAATGCATGTGAAAATTGATTGGAGGAGTTTGGGTGCTCCCCGAAATGTTGCCATCATCGATCAGTGCAATCCCGCAACACCAGGAGGAATGTCTCTTCTGCTTTTCAGTTGCAAATTCATTGGCTATTGAACCTTCGGTGGAAACGTGCATTGCCGGCTGTGAGTAATGGAGGTGCCTGAAGGGAAAGGGGAGTGCATGCATTTGCAATGCGAGTGACGGATTGCGCATTCAACACTTTAGGGACTCGGTGCGCTGAGTCACCGCGCACTTCCTGAACCTTCACACTCCAGGGTCCAGCTTCACGTGGTCATCTGTTCCGCGGGCCGGTTTGCGCGGTGATCTCGCATTCATCAGACCACGCGAGGAGAAAGGGGCTGTTTTCTTTGCCGGCTGTAAAAGAAGGATCTTTCTCGGGAGAAAAGCAGAACAAAGTGCGTGACAGGGAACCTGTGAATTAATTTGTGACTCGTAGCGTGGGGTCCGCCGTGGTCAGCCTGAACAGTTGACTCTGTCAGCTGACGATGAATAAAGCTCTTTATCAGTCATGCACTGGCCCCACAGCTGAAGGGTGAAAACGAGCCTTCCTTTTCGCACCACAAATTTGTCCTGCCAAACACAATGCACGTCGCACAACGATAATATTTGCATTTGTCCCGGGTGTTCGGGCGCTTGCTGAACACAACGATGCCCCGTGCGTGCACTTTGAAGCAAAGATGTTTGCTACTTCGGACTCACATGGAATGACGCAGTAAGTGGGTCAGTCGTGCAGAAGGTGGTTGATCGAGACACAGCTGCAGAATTGGATTTGGTGGCCTCAGCCAGTGACTGATGTCGAATCAATTCGCTCGTCGTCAATTTGCGTCGGCGAATCGAACCTCAGTGAATTGAACCCGGCAAATTGATTACATTTCCAATATATTGTTCCAATATGTATCAACTTTACGTTTTCCCTTTCCTCGTAAGTCTGAATCTCACTTCGATCCGAAAGAAGGGCACTGGACTGAAAACAGTTGTCGCCCGAGCTGAAGTTACCTTTGCAGGGTGTTGTGCTCGCGCCTCGCACTGCAGTGGTGTATTTGGAGGCACGTTTCAACACTTTGTGTTCTTGTTGCAGGAAGCTTGGTAGTGTGCTTTCAGAGGTGCTCTCAAGTTTTCTGAATGTCCCGCTGTGTGTTTTCCCCTTTTGTCAAGGAGGAGTTGGTCTTGTGAATTGGATCTGCCTGTCCAAAGAAAGCTTACGAGGCTCCCTCAGTTAATTCTTGGACTGGTCATGTTCTCAGCCGTTTAACCCGATTCCTTTTTGTACTTGGGTGATTGCAATTAAGGTGATTGGTTCTTGCGCAACAATGACAACAATCAAGCATTGAGGAATGTCAATAACATTGTTTTGGAAACTGTTAACAGAAACACTTGTTGAAATGTCTGGAAAAAACATCATGCCGTCAGTTTGGGGCAAATTTCATGCCCTCAAAGTAGGAACCATTGAATGCCAGGCATCTCCTGCACTGTCTCAACCAGTCCTTGAAGTATTGCTTCCATTGCACAGCTGTGATTTCCCCCAGTTCTCGCTCAATGGCTGCCCGGAGATGATCCAAGTCTGGGTATTCCCTCCCTCTCAGCTTCCTTTTCAGGTAAGGGAAAAGGAAGAAGTCGCACGGCGACAGGTCCGGGGAGTAGGGGGGGTGAGCAATCTGCCTCCACTCCATCTCCTGCAATGCCCGCTGAACTTCTGAACCTCGATGTGCGGGAGCATTGTCCATATGCAAGTGGATCCTGTGGTTTTGTCTCCATTGGTGCAATCTCTGGATTCTCATCACATTCCAGACTTCCTGCAACACTGGCTCAAAGTTCCTTTGATTTACAATCTTGTTCTCAAAGTAGTGGATATCCACTAAGCCTCTGATGTCAAAAAAGGGGATTGTCATCATCTTCTTGCAGTTCATCTGATGTCGGGGTACCTGTGGTCTGTTGTCCTCTGCTGAAATCCACTGTTTGTTTTCAGTTCTGGATCCAGGTTCATGCAGGTAAAACCATGCCTCATCGGTTGTAACCACCCAGTTGTGGAACCTCTGGTTGCAGCAGCGCCGGATGAAGTCTTGGCAAAATCTCCTTCGCAACATCTTGTGGCGATCTGTGAGGTTGTGAGGAACCAGTTTGGCACAGCGTTTCTTAAGTTTGAGGTCCTTGTGCAGAAGTCTGTGAGTGCTGCCCACTGAGATGCCCACTGACCGAGACAGGCAATCGATGGAGATGCTGCGGTTCTCATCCAGGATCACTTTGACTTGTCTGAAACACCTCCGAGTACGTGCACGTTGAGGTGCTCCTGGATGCCAAATGTCACCCAGTTTGGTCTGCCCATCCTGGAAGGCTTTGCACCAGCCAAAGACACTGCTGCGACAGTAAGCATGTCTCCCAAAGCAGCGCTGGATTGCTGGAACAACGTCCTTGGGCATCATACCCATCCTGAGTGAGTACCAGATACAAATTCTTTGAATTAATCTGAGAGGAATCCGCATGGACATTTTTGCACATTTGCACTCCATGATTGAATGTTCAGAGTGTCAAGACTGTTGTGCTCGATGAGCAAGTGCAGTCGGCATTGACCCTGCCAAGTGTAGTCTCACTGACTCATCGTTGCATGCCAATCACCGCGGCTGAGAACATGACCAGTCCAAGAATTAACTGAGGGAGCCTCGTAACATTTTGCTGTCAGGCTGGTTGTGATGCCCGACGAAAGTATCACCAGTGGCTGATTTATCCACCCTGATACCAGATCAGATTTGTGAGGCTGGCTTGAAGGATTGCAGGATTTGTTTTCAAAAATGTTGCTGGGCTGTTTTGAGTTTTGAACATCAAGGGTGACATTTAACTTGGAAACCTTGACTCGAAACCCTGGAAAGGTCAGAGACAGATAGTGGGCAGGGAATACAGCGCTTCTTCTGGGCAGGGGTGAAAGGTTCGCAATGCAGCAGTCGATGTAAGCGATGATTTAAATGATTTATGACATGCCGCGTGTTCTGATTAGGTTATGGAGGGGAGTACACGGCTTGTGTGTAACCTAACCCGAGGGCACGCCGAAAGTTGTCAAACTTCACTCAACAACGAACTATGCATTGAATTCGGTTCTACCTTTTGTTCTTGGCAAAACATTTTGTTTTGCTCATTGCGTGGTCACTTTTTGAAATGATGTTTGAGTCATAGAGGAAAGCTCGGGGGTTTCCTTGCAGGGTACGCGCGTGCTTTGGCAATTTCTCACTCGTCCTAGGTTAGGACATTCTTGTCCAGGACTGTAAACTTGCCGGTCAAGCGGACAGAACCTGTGGAGGTTGTCTGCTACACGCTGATGCTGAAGCCTCAAAGTGGAAAGATTGTCTGTCATGGGCTGAACATGGTAATGTGGTCCGCACCTGGCTCGACCCTCTTCAAAGCCACACAGAGCCGCACGGAGGTCTTTTGTGGAAGCCCAACAGAACATGTCAACGTAGAATCCATTGAAAGGGCTGACATGATGCTCCTCCAACACGAGACACATTGAACGAGAAAGAAAATCAAAACCAATTCGGCTCAGTTTGCAAAAATGGTTTGTGTTTGACATTAGAAATTCTCACTTGGTTTGGGGGGGGAGGACGGGGTCCGTGAAAATTCAATCTTTCTTCCATGTTTGTCAATTATCACTGTTATGTTTTGCTGTTCCATTTTGTGCACCCGTTGAACCGATTGTTGACCTAATTATGGCGTCAGAATGGCAGTGCCCTTTGAGCCCATATTTTTTCCTGTTGATGTGTCACCCGTCGGAAATTGTTGCCACCATTAGATCAGTCTGTTGCGCTTACCGCCATAAATAATCCAGTTTCCTGTCGCAACGCAGTTTCTGTCGATTCAACCCTTTCCCTCCAGTGTTTATGAGCATGCGTGCACCCTCACTGTCCCCGCTGAATTTGCGCAACCTTGCCTGCAGTGGTGTATTTTGCATTACCGAATGCGTCTCGGATCAGGACTCGGCTGACCTGGTTTCACCCTCAGGCGCCATGCTTCTTGGATGTTTTCTCAGTTGATCAATACTAAATACATGAAGGACATCTCTTTCTTGATCAAGCAATGTTTTCTTGCATTGAGTTGGCGGGAATATTGTTTGCAGTTTTGTGTTTTGGCCTCGGGAGAAGTGGAAGCCACTGGGTGGTCAGTTTGGTGGATCAGGTACGTAGAACAGAGTCCGATATCTCTTCCCACCTGCGAGACGGGTGAGTGCGTGTGTGTGGGAAAGCGAGAGGAGCTGAGGGAGGGACCACGCAAAGTGCTGGTTGAATAAATCAATTTCGTCCACCAAAGATTCAGTTGAGATGCACTGCGTGTGCTCACAAATATTGGAACATGAATGTGGCACCACTATAAGCTACTCAAAAAATCATGAATGACAGTTTTTCAGGAGACAGCGACAATTTTCCGCGCCAGACGGATACTAGAACAGAGGGTATTTATCGGGACACGGTTCGTGCTGAATAGCAGACTCCTGTCGACGCCGTACCAGTGTCTAGCTGCTGATGAAGATGTTCTTTGAAAATTTGAAAATGGGTGAAACGGGTTTTCTGGCCTGAGGCTGGACGAAAGATTTGGGTGTCCGGTCGTCCCAGGTCGCCCGCTGCCTGGTTGAGTCCTTTTTGGGTGAGAGTGAAGGGCTGGTAGACAAAGATATACGGTTTCTTTCGAGTGTTCCGAAAGGAGGAGCGGTGTGTACGAGTCCTCCCTGTTGTCTGAAATGTACCACGAAAATGGCTGAACATGGCACCGCACAAACGGTGCATGGCAAACCAAACCACTTTGTGAAAAGTAACCAAACTTTCCAGGGATGTCCAAACAAAACCGGGAGGTTCGAGCAAAAAATGAGAGGTGTGTTTCAGTACAATAGTAAATGTTTGGCATGTCTGACAAGCACTGTGAAATTGAGCTAAATTTTAGACACAAAGCGCCACTGGAAGCAAGACACAAAGGACTCCGGAAAGACAGTTTGATTGACAGTAGTACGAGTACGAGTACGTGCGTGATTCGAGCTCCTGCCTGCACACCAACGTTGGTGTGTGCATGTTGTCTTTGAAAAGCTCAGTTTCAGATGGAGTAAGAATTGTCATTTTCATTTCGCTGCGTCAGTATGCTTTGTGGCTTCAATATCGGGTGACCTGAGCAGTTGTGTATTCTCATCCAGTGTTCGATGTACGAGCGTACATGCATGCAGATTTTATCGAGTTTCATTTGCTGAAACTGCCCTTGCTGAAGTACTGGGGTCGTGCACGGTTGGTTTCCAAGAGTGCTCACGCAGTACTCGTACAACAGAATTCAGACAATTCATCGTCAATCTACTCGTACTTTATACAAAAAACACAATGCACAATGACAGCGAACAACACACTCGTAAATTTTCACATCGCTGGTCGTCGTACATTTTGCACAATACAACTGCAGATTAAAGGTGCATTTTCGTTTGATGATTGGTTTTATGGGAGGACCCTGGATCTCAGCTACAAGCAACACACACAGCGAAACAACCGAGGCTGCTCCATCACAGGCAAAGGTCGAGATTTATTGATGCTGCAATGGCGATCTGGGAAAATACCAAAGGGAAAATACTCTTCCACAGGCCGTGCGATGTTTGTCGACCCCGTTTCTGATCCCTGTATTTCGCACTGGAGCGTTGTTCGCGCCGTCGTCCGCAGCTGCGAGTGAAGCTGATCACTTTGATGCGGGATCGATGATGCGATTCGCACGTTTCGAGCTTCGCTTCTGCTTGGGCGACAGTTATGCAGATCCAGTAGCCGTGCAGGTCAAGCGATGTCGGTCACAGAGTGGAAGGTTTGCTGCAGTCTTGTCTTCCCGTGGCCTTGGTCACAGAACAAAAGCTCACTTCCGGAAAGAAACTCGTACAAAGTTCAGTTTCATGGGCCATTGCAGGCACGTCTCTTGCAGCTCACCGTTGTTTGGGTCAGTGCAATCACATCCAGAATAACGTTCAGGTTTTGCGGTGCGGATGCTGGTCAAGGGTGTGCGCTCGCAGGTCGTCCAAGGTCGACGACTGCTGTTGCTTCAGCTGCGGTGGATAATCATGCACATTTTGACCCAAAGAAATGCGGTTTCACATTAAAATCGCATGTGGAGCGATGCTCAGCGATGAGGAAAATTCCCTCACATTCATCACGCTTATCCCTCGCAGTCAGGGTGCTTTGATTCGCATTCCCGCTTTTGTGCATGCTGGGCTTCAGCTGCTTCTGTCGCCCTCAATCGGCTGCATGCGTTTAACCTTTGCCTGTGGGTGACGCATTTCACGTGGATCGCTGATCAGTCGAAACAAATCATGTTGGTCAGATCTGGTCTCAGTCGCAGGAAAGGTTTGTGGAACACAACATCCAGTTTAGAATCAATTAAAGACCGGACTCGTGTCGTTTCAAAAATGTTGCAAACCGCCACCTGTAGAGTGGGGACTATGAACATGTTCCGTGTTGTGCGGTGGTGATTTACTCGTTTGTTGCTTCTCCCAGATAACGTTATCGCTCTCTGGTTTTCAGTGTTTGTGTTGCGGTTGATTGGGAAAGAAACTTGACTGACTCAGCGAGTGAGTGAAAGTCCGTGTGTGGGGTCTGTCCAGGACGTGGTACAGTTGGGGCCTCCTTTGCGACTGACATCCTGTGGGACGTCTGTCTTCCGATCAACGATGCTTTTGGGGGCAAGTTTGTCAATTTCTTGGGGCACTGCCTGAAGGATTTGGCAGAAGCTTTTGCCATTGTGTGGCGAGGTGCTGCGTGCCTTGGGCCTCGGGAAGCGGACCCAGGAAATTCCAGCGCGATCCTCCGACCCGAGGCCTCCCCGGGTCTCGACACGTGTGGCTTATCTCGACCCATCTGTACACAATGCATTCCACTCCGAGGGTGGTCAAATAAACACGATGTGCACAGAATGGTTTGCAGCAGTGTTTGCCGCATCGCTGAATGGTACGCAGGCGATCAAACTTTTTTTCTGCCAATGATTGAATGGTCTCCGCGGTTTGATCCTGTTGTACGGAATGCCCCGTGGGAATTTAAAGGTGCGAACAGTTTGATGTTTTTGATGCCTAATAAATTGTGGCCAATGCATGATACTGCAGATCAAAGGCTGTAGATTCGTTTTCAAGTGTACACGCGGTGGTACTCGTGAAATTAATGTGGAGCACCTGAGGCGGACAAAAAGTTTTCCAGCTTTGCGGTCAAAAATTTCGCGTTGAGAGCAAAAGTTCGGCCTCTTCGTCGTGTCTGCTCCGGAACCGGTCCTGTTACGCAGCTCAGATTGAGCGAACTCCACCTGCATCCGGTGTCGATCACGGTCGAGTGAGGTAAGGTTACTGATCAGACGAGAGGTCCTCGCGCGTTGTGCCGATCCCGCCTTCTTCACATCACGTTCGTCACCTTGACAACGGTCTCGAGTCCCCGAGTGTCGTATTCATGCACACGTGATTCATCCACACCTGTGTGCACAGCGACTCGCGCGCCTCAACAACAAAACGTGATGAATCAGGTTGACAAGGTTTCCACACAGAACTTCATTGCAATGTACCACTTGATCTGTCCCTCTAAATCGGGGTTCGTGGTTTTGACAACGTGTGAGATCCACTTTGATCAGTGCCAGTGCAGGCAGGTCAGAATTTCCCGAGGTTTGATGGAGGGATTTTTGAAGCTGGTCTCGTTGACCGATATTGCAGGCTTTCACATTTCTGTGGTGTGTTGTGTGCGTATTTTTTCCAAGGCTAGGTTTGCACATCCCGATGTTGTAGTTTTGCAATCGTTAAACGGCCGAGCGAAGGAAGGGATCGACGCACCTGTCGCATAAATTAGCGGCGCATCTGGACGCAGCACGTGCACGGTGCGTCGCTGCTGACGGATCGGTTCGGTTCCGGGAGCGTCCGGGGCAGCTCGCTTTCTTCCGTCGTATCCTGAAAAGCCGGATTGGTCGAGTTCGTGAGAGTCAAGATTCGAAAGCTGCGCGCCACAGCTCGGAGTCCCGAGTTCCTTTGGTTCAGTTGTGAATACCGTACCGTCTCGTGTGTAAGACGCACTTTTTTGCCCCCAAATCAGACAGCAAAAGAAGGGGTACGTCTTATACATGAGTATATTTAGATTGTTTGAAATACAAAAGCTTCTGTAAGCTTGAAATCTCCAAAAGATAGATGGCACAATGAGCTGTAGAAAGAGGACTATGAACTGGAACAATAAGAAGATCCACTGGAGATCCAAACTGGAATACAGATCAAAGACTGAGGAAGAGGGGATGAATTATTGAGAGATTATAATGATTCTAAATTTGAGGGATTTTAAGTTGGGTTGAAGAAGTTGAACTTGGGGCGCATCTTATACATGAGTATGTTGAAAACATGCAGTTTGTTCACTCAAAACTTGGGGTGCGTCTTATACACGAGTGCATCTTATTACACGAGACGGTAATCTACGGAGAGCTTTGTGCTTGGTTTCTCGGTGAATTGTTGTGACGAACGCACGGGCTGCCCGAGGAGAACCAGCTCAAACCCCTGGAACGAACGATTTGCAGAGTCGCTTTCAATCAGCATTGAGATCAGCTCTTCACCAAAAAAGAGACAACAGCACGTGCATTTCTTTTCAATCTGTCGTCAGCGGGTGCGAGGTCGTGCGCGGATCACATCAGTGCCACTGCCGTCATTTTTCCGGGTGCCTGGAATGGATATTTGGTGCTGACTCGCGATTGGCGATTTGTAGATTCGTACCACCGAGTTTCGGCAAAGAAATGTAGTTGCTCAAGTAGTTGGCATTGTTGTTTCCACTCATCAGCTTGTCTTATTCAAATCCTCCAGGTTTTCTTTTCTAGCAGAACATTTGTTTGTTCAGAGGGACTTGGATTTGGACATTGTGCAAAGTTCTGCAAACACGTGCGTGTGTGGTCTTGTCGCACCGCGAATTGTTTACGTATGCATTGCCCGCTTTGCGTCTGACAAAATCGAGCTTTTTGGAAATATTTGACCTGAAACCAACAGTGGAAGCCAAACAATCCTTCGGGGAGCCTGGCACCTGAACTTGACTCCTGCGCACCGAACTTGACCTCAACGTAGAAGATTCTGAAAGAGAAGCGTGGAACTTGATCCGGTAGAAGCTCGAAAGGTGTGTTTGTGCATCCAGTGCACAGAAATGAGCTCGGAGACCGCATTGTCGTATTAATTGTGAGGTTGGCTGCGAGAACAAAGGCCAAGTTTGTGACAACAGCGACAGGAAAACTTCTGGAGAACAAAAATTTGCGAAGGGACGTGATTGTGCAAAGCTCAGAAATTGGGTCGAGTGAAGACCCCGTGCACATTCATGTGATTCATCACAGCTTTCATTCAAGGTGTTGTTTCATTGTCTCATGCTCTCACTCCACTCACATTTGAATAATTTCAGCAATTCATTCTGCCTGAGAGGAATATATGTCAGATTGCGCTCATTTTAATCCCATAAAATGTTGGGATTCGAGCAAAAAGTGTGGCACTTTTTGCGAAGACAGAATGATTATGCGGTGAACCTCTGGCCTCGCATTGTGGATGCGCAGTTGGTTTGCATTGGGATTGAATGAGAAAATGGCAACATGCTGACAATTATCGTTCATTACTTCAGGTTCTGCGTTCACATATTGCGTACACGCAAAATGACATCCTGTCTTGGTTCGTTGTGCGCCAAAAATAGGATTTTTAACGTTGGGTCAGACTTTATGAGAGCGATTCAACCAAAGAAGTCACAACAGATCTGGTACTGTTGTTACTCTGATCCTCTGATTGGATCCGATTGCTTGTGGCCTTCTCAAAAACATGCAAACCTCAGTTTGTTTGCCGAAATGTCTGTGGTGGTTGCGTCAGTGATTGTTTGCGTGCTGTCGGAAAGTTTCTCTTGTTCAGTCGTTATTTTGCCTCGCCTGTGACAGCGCCAGGTGTTTGTGTGCAAGGAACCAGCCTATCTCTCGCGTCTATTGAAGTTCGTGTCACCTGGTTCAGTCTCTGATGCCGTTCAGGATTCCAGGTGGCCTTGCTCTTCAGTCTGAAGACGCAGGGAATTGAATTGGCCTTGTGTTGTGCTTCACACCTGTACCGGGGGTACTCTAAACACTCGAAGAACATCGAATATCAAATTTTTGTCACGTCGAGTACATTTGGGTCCGAACAATGTGACAAAAACATCACCGATCCTAAAAACTCGCACCACTGTGACTGTTTCCAACTTCAGTGAAGGAGAGTCCGATTCTTGTCAGCCATCTTTGGTGATCCGCGAAGTTCGCACGATCGTTTGAGTGAGGGTATGGAAAATCCGAAGGACAATTTGGGTTTGCGAGTTCCTTAACATCGAACAGGAGCAATGCCAAGGTTTGATCTGATCATCGTGTGCATATGGAACAAATTGATGCGTGTGCAATCTGAACTCGTGCAAGATGGATGCAACAGAAACAGCGGCGCAGATGTTGCCAACCTGGGGCAGGGGTTCCGTTACCAGACTGGCGGTTCCACCGAAAGAAAAAATTGCACTGATGATGAAAATTGATAGATGCACGAGAAAATTGAGAAGGACGGGTTTGCGTTTGTGAATTGAACACATGTTTTTTTTTGCCCACAGGGAGTGTCTGATCAACCAACCTTTTTATCGGCAGGTTACATTCACCTTTTTGTGGAAATTGCTTTTTGCACGTCGTTGCAATTTATTTTCAAGGAAGACCGATCAGGTCCGAGCAAGTGACATTCAGTGAATGCCGAAATGGAGACAGATCTACCTGTGCATGTGTGTGAAAGGCCTGTGGCAGAGTATGATCCCTATCAGGTTTGTTTGCGCATTTTGTCAGCAGGTCTTTTTCGGTGTTTAGTCTCTGTCCACCTGAGACCCTGTTGTCGTATCGAGTATCGATGGAACCCCGGTGGCACTGCATTGAATTTGAGTCGCTTGTGACACTTGGTCTTGGCCAGAGAGGTCTTGGCTTGAACAACATGTGTAACTTGCAGGATAAAGTCAGTCAGCTTTTCAACAAGCAAAACGAAGACAAGTGTGTTGGAAGGCCAAAGTCGAAGCTGTTGTTCTTTCAGAGAACAGTACACAAGCAATACAGGTGTCCATTTGATTGACCTCGTCCGATTTGATCGTGCGATTGAAATTGCCTTTTTTTGGGGGGGAGTGGGGATTTTCGGGAAGTTGTACCTCTGCCTGTGAAGTTTCTTTTTTGTGTGTGCACGGCAATATGCGAGGTTCACTGTGGTTTCTTTGTCATTGATGGATCGCCTTGCCACTGATAGCCTGTATATTGGCTTACAGGGGGATTTGTGTGTGCATATCTGCATTTGGTAATGCTCTTCACATGCGCTAAATATAATCATGCTTTACACTATCCACTCCAGTTGCACGTCACTGGAATCAAATTTCTCACTTTTCTCCCATGAAAGTTGAAATATTTCTTCTGTGCTCTCGTCTGTGTGTAGAGACTTGTGAACTGAATTTAGAAGACTCTTTTGTAGTCAAATGGAGGTGTATGTATGCATGAAGGTGTGACCTTTCCCCAAGGTAAGGGTCGCGTTCCCATACAAACAAATGGTGATGTTTACAAATTTCTGACATCCCCTCGGGAAATCACACAGAGAAGGCCAGACCTTGAAAATGCACGTGTTCAAGCTCCAAAAACACAATTCCATTGAAAAAGTGGGGTTGATTATTCTAATTGTAGCACAAAAATCACAAGAAATTTACCAAATAAGCTTGTTGATCAAAAGTTTGGATGGAGCCCACCTCTGTTCTTTGCCATCTTTTCATTTGTCAATTTTTCTGGGTCATCTTGATCAGTTTTGGTCGTTCATTGACGAAATTCACCGTCCACATATTATTTTGAAGAATTCTACCAATTCGCAGTCGAAGCTGTAGAATTCGGCAACCCTCGGCTGGACGTTCTGACGTAGGTGAAATGTGGACGGCTGAGTGAGACGACTGTCTCTTGCTTTCAGATTTAGCCACTTTGTACCTTTGTCCGAGTGAAGACAATTCAACACCAGTGGACATATCTTGTGCATTTCGATTTTTTCGGGAATCGTGTGCGGTTTCTTGTCGCTGTTACTCGAAGCGCACAAAATTCCGCAAAATGAAGTGATTTGTGGGGGAGTTGTGCTCCTTCTTTTGATTCAATATTGGCTTTTCAATGTTGAGCCGATGTGAGGACTCCTTATCTGTCTCAAGCCGATTGTCAATCCAAAGATGAGTGTTGCTTGAGAAAATGTTCACCTTTGAAATACATGTAATCGGGTCGTCACCAGACAAACTGAATTGGGTTAAGATGACGACACAACATTGACACAACAAAACACGCTTTGTGTGTGGTGCTTCTGAAATAAAACAATGGAAAGTCACTGGCCTGAGCATCTCTGGCCATTTTGTGATCACCAGGTGGTTGAATTCAGAAAGTTGTTGTCGGTGTGTCCCGCTTTGCGAAACAGTTTCCAGAAAATGCGCAAACGCGCGTACGCTCGTAGTTGGGAGCTGGGACAGTTGGGAGACACCTTTTTCCCGACAGGACGAACACCCGGGGGTGAAAAACAACGTTGCGATGGAATGTGCAACAGCTGAAAATTTCACTTTCACCCTCGTGCAAAGCAGCTCCCATGACATGGATTCCCCTTCCTCAAGGAAACCACAGTGTTGAGATACGCTGCACGGATGTCACAGGTGCGTGCTTGTGCGCAATGGCCGCCTGCATCAGGCCGTGGGTCAAATTTCTACCGGCGAAGTATTGACCGTATGCCGTTGGAGGGATGAACTCTTGAACTCAGATTGTCGTGTTTGTGGGACTGAGTCTTGTCGAGTGGACAGTACAGATCTAAAGCTCTTTCAATTGCTTGTCATCAGAGATGCTGGCAGTTCTAAAGGGTTTCAAGTTGATTAGAGGCAATCAGAGAAAATGCATCCGATGATTTGACCACCCATCAGTCGAAAGTAGAGAAATTGGAAAGGGAGCAATGATGGCAAATTGTTCAATTGCGGAGTCAGAAGGGCTCACTTTTGTCCTTTATTTCGTGCGACAAACTTTTTCCAATCCGAAAAACAAACAGAAAGGCTTTTCCGATATGGACGCGACAGTTTGTATCTATTTGGGGCAGCACTGAAAGTTGGTTGATGGATGGTTGGTGTGTATTTGCACTAAACGGGCAGGAAATGGCAGAGAGAGGGGAGGAAGCTGGCGGGGCCGGCAGGAATCTGGTGGTGTTGTCGGCAGGGAGAGCTACTCAGAATGCAAATGCTCCGTGTCGTGGCTTCGCTGTGTGTGTTCGCGTTTGGTCGGTCGGTGGATCTCTGGATCCACGGCGTCCCTCGGTTACGTAACGCCGCCGCCCGCAGCCGTCATCCCCAAATGGCGCAGCTGACGCTCCCGCTGATTCCATCAGACCGCGGCGTCAGCTCGTGTCGATGGCCTCGTCTCTGCCGTCTTCATTCAGCACATGATAAATGCAAGAAGCACCCTCCGGACTTTTCCTGATGCTTGTTGTCCAAGATTGGTTTCATCGAAGTTTGTGTGTGTTATCTCGTGGCGACACTGACGATGGATCATGTGTGTGAAGAGCCCAACATGCACCGAGTAACAATCCTCTTGTGTTGTTGTTGATATCAAAGTAGTTTTGACCCACAAACTCGACAGATAAATCCAGAGATAACTTTTTGACCAGATTTGGAAAGGGATGTTTCAAAGCGAGAAACTGAAGACTCACGCTGGCGAACACCAGAGGGTGCAGCGTTTGCTTCTAAATTCCAGTGACGAGGAGTTCAACAGTTTTGAACAAACGCGTGAGGTCTACTTGTGTGTTCAACTTTGGTGTGCACAGATAGATCTTCTTGACGTGGAAATCTTTCATGATCTACAAATTTGAGCCTCGCCACTTTGTTGGGAACTGAGGGCTCCTACTTCCTCAGTCTACAACAACCAGCCATTCATTGGGCCTGCTCTCGTATGCTGGTCAGTGGCCCAAACACTTGAAAGCCTTTCAATGGTGAAGAGATCCTCGAGAGGTGACCAAGTGCAACCAGTCTGCCTGAATGAATTATGGCCAAGGTGTTGCTGGGCACTTGGAATGTAGTGGCTTTCACTGTTACGACTGGGAATTTTCGAACAATTTTCTGGTTGGTCTGCGACGAAAAACAAAACACATGAGGTCAATGTGCCTGGAAATGGATGTGGTTGAGATGAGGTCAGCCGATTTGACTGGCCAATCAGGGTTTGATCGAAGTTTTGAAGATTAGTCCAACATTTCCAAACGTTTGACCCTCCGTGCACGTTGACTCTTTTGGCCCCAGTCTGTCGTGTCCTTTGTTGCGTCCTGGTACCAAGCCAAAATTTAAAACCCACTTGAAGGCTTTGAGGAGCTGCCCAGCGACGCCACCAAATCACTTTGTTGAAGTTTCAGGCAGGAAGGTCTGTTCGCGAAACCCTGTTGTTGACTTGCGCATTGGAAATCGTTCAGGAGCTGTGGTGGTGATTAGGAATGGTTAACGCCGGGCTGCAGCCGCAGGATCAAACGGCGCGCGCACGATTGCCGCTCCTCAGCGCATCAACCCAGCAGAAACCGTAGCAATTCCGATATTGAAGGCAGCAGTAATTACCTGATCAAAGACGCTCACTTCTGATGCCTCGGCGTGTGCATTTCGCTTTCGTGCTTGTCTATTTTAGCTCCTCCAAGCTCCTCAACCACGAAAACTACCCAGGTATTTGGCTCAAAGATGAAAAATGACACCGTTCTTTCGTGACAAATTTTAGGAGTTTCGAGCCTGGAGGGTCAAGAGATGGTCGAAGATAGCTCTTTGATCGCTCCGGTGAAATTTGTCAGGTGAAGCTGGGGTCAAAGGTTCAGGTGTTGAGGGAAAGCAATCAGATGGGAACATTCTTTCTTGCACAAGTTGCTCCACACGAATGGCGTCAGGGCAAGATCTTTGCCTCGTGTTTCTGGCGAAGAACCTGTTTTGGACCCAACGTGTAGCAGATCAACTTTGTTACTGTCGTGGGATCAGTCCACATGACTAAGGAATTACCGTGCACTTGTGCGCACGACGACCTTATTGACCTTGGTAGCAATGGCCTTTGACCTCAGAGGGTACATCAGCATCAGACATCTGTTTCTGTTGCTGAATGTGGACAAATGACATTGACCTTTGACTGTTTGGTTCACGATTGTTGGGGTTTCTGTCAAATTCCTGTAGGTGTCCCTGCCAGTTATGGTGCCATCGTTCTCGTTATCCTTTCATCTTTTTTGAGTCGGAGAGTGTTTTCGCACCAGTAATGATGATCGCCCCTGCAGTCCTGTTCTTCTGCCTTCTGTCCCAAGTTTCAGTGCACAAGACACACAAATCAAAAAGAATTTCAGCAGCCAAGTTTGACTGAAACATCCATTTCAATTTTGACTTCGTGTACAATGGAGCATGAAACGGCTTTGCTCGTTCTGCTCATTATGATGCATTACCTTTTGTGTTCAACGTAAAGCTGTGCAAATTGCTGGAGATACAAATTGATTTACGTGGATGTCAGTGAAAAAACAACCGATTGTCTCTGTGTTTGCGCTGCGCGGTTTTATGCTGAAAGGCCCAAAGGGTTGCAAAAGAATGTACAAATTTCTTTGTGGCTGAAAAGACCAGGGCCGAAACACTCACCTCCAACTTGAGCGGTGAGTCAGAACCTGTTGTTGGTCACCGCAGAATATTTTGGCCTGGCGGGGAATGGAATGAGCTTCGTCCAATTTTGAATTCCGAGACCTGGTTGCGTTTGCTGTGGACATTTCAACTTCAACCGCGAAAGGTTTTCCTTCTGTGGTTTGTTTCATTCCGGTGGTTCTTTGTCCAGAAGAGGGTGGGGCTTCAAATGAAAACAAAAACACAAGGGGACACAAAATCAGCAATGCTTGCAGTTGCAAGTGCTCAGTGGAGGATACATACTCGCAGCATGGTTGATGCAGGCACAGGCAAATCTACTTGTGGCTCTTTTGCAAGAAAAGAAAGAAGATAGGAAGTCTCCAGGGACCGTGATCAACATTCAAGTCCCACCTGAGCTGTGCGGAGCAGGTGGCAGCACCTCGTGGAGCCGGGTATTGCCCCACAGGTGCTGTCGTCCACGCCCAGCCTTTCGTCGTCTTTGTGCATTCCGCGAAATTATGTGCTCACGTGCAGGCATAAATTGTGGACAGCTGAGTCACAATCCGAAAGATGCAGCGCTGCTCCTGGGCTTCGTGAAACCGAGAAAGAAAAGCTTTTCTTTCTTGTGTCCCCAGAGAAGCAATGTCCATCTGACCTTCATATCTACGGTCCTTACCCAACGCAGGATTGTGTTGTGCCGTCTGACCAAAGAATCCGAAACAGGGTCCAACACATTGGCGCGAGCTCGCGACAAACCGCCCACCGCTACATGGAGTTTTGGTGAATCTGCTTCCCATTGATCTTGCGCGAGAGTTGCGCACTAATGCCAGCGGATCGTCGACTCTCACCCAGAAGTAGGCTGAGTGTGATGTCATATTTCGAGTGCGTCTTGAGATTCTGTCGTACAACTGGACTGGTTTTCCGCACTTCTCTTTGTTCTCATTGCCGTTGACTTGCTGGCTTGTTTTCTCTGTTGTGCTGGACCCGTCTTTGGTGCTGGTTGTTTCACACGATCACTCGAACACAAGAATCGAAGTTGTGCCCTCAGAATCCAATTGAAGAATCCCTCTGAGAAGCTCCCAACCTGAGCGCTTTAGCAAATCACTGTGAATTACTTTCCATCAGGGCTTTTAGAGACGCTGTACTCTGCAGTTCTATGCAACTTTCCAACAAAGGCATGAACGGTGACACGGGAGATCCAGTGTTTGACCAAGTTTCCTTTTGATTTGCTGCAAGATCCTTGAAGAGCAGGAAGTTGTAGAGACGCTAATCAGAAGGCTGCGCTGCACGTGATTTTCCTTTCCGACAAGGAACCGAGCAGGTCAATTTATCTCTTGGCTCAGAACTGACAGAACATTCTTATGAGCAAACCAGTCCAGTCATTTCTGTCGTCCAGCGCATTTCATTCACTTCCTACATCCTCCCATGCTGGGCTTTGTTTCCCCCCAATCGCGAATCTGTTGTGTGTTGATGCATCATGCACGAATATCGATGCACCTGGGCACATCGAGCTGGAATGCGACAACAGAGTCAATAGAGCTCAATGCCAGACATGAGTGCATGCGGCTCGTGAATGTACAAGATTCCTTCGCACAGCAGACCCAATACTTGTGGTTTGCTTCCCAACGGTGGAGGGAATGTGGGTCAGCTCTTGTTCCAGACGATCAGATCGGGAGCATTCACTCCCATGACCTCGTTCGTGCTTCTCTTGTTGAACACTGAACCCAAAGATCTGCACGAACTCCAGACGTTTCGTGACCACAACCCTTTTGTACAGTACTCGGAGAACAGTTTTTCGCCCCAAAACGCAATCCTTGTTTGGGGTGTCACAAGTAAAAAGAACCAGAGAAGCATTCCCCGAACGTTTCAGTTTTGTCCGCTGCACACCTGGCATTCGGTGTGAATGCCGCGGACACAGAAGGAAGAAAGGCCAGAAGGTCACAGAGATGCATTGATCACCGCAATTTTGCGTTGTCTTTGTAACAAATGCTGACAATGTCGTTTACAGCTGCAGGCAAAGGGAAGTCGCTGGTCACATTGGCAGGAATTTACTCGGAGGAGTACAAGAATGGATCGTCGCGAAATTAAATTTGTGTGAACAGAAGAACTATATACTTTCTCACCTTGCAGAAAAAGGGACAGTACATTTCGATCAAAACATGACGCAGAGCAGAACTTGCGAATTGCGTGATTTGGAATCAGTGTATTTACTCTGAGAGGAACGAATAGTTCAGACATACTTCCCCTGATCAGTTGCAAAGCCAGCTGACGTTTCCCTCGGCAAAACCAAGGCAAGACAGATAAATGGACAGATAAGTGTTGACAGCTGTATGGTTTTACACAGGTTTTGCTGCGCCCTTCTCTGCTTATCTCTCACGATTGATCCCTATCACAGAACAATAAAGGATCAAAGCGTCTGTCAGCAGCTGCGTGTAGCAGCGGTTAATCATTCGCGAGGACTGCCCAGAAGTGTGTTCTTGATCAGCTGGACAACCAGACCGCAACTGCATTTGCTCTGCTTTTCGGAAGGGAGATTGTGAATGTGAAATGTTGCACGTTTGGGCAAGGTCATTTTGACGATCACTGGTTGATTTTCTATCCATTGTGACAAGTTGAACCTTTGCAGTTGAGTCTTTTTGCTGGTTTGTTGCCGGTGGAGCAGATTTGCTCACGAACAAAGGACAGAAAGCACAAGAAAGGCGAAGCGATATCCAGTGAGCACAATTTTCACTCAGATTTCGTCAACCTCTGAATGCACGTTCTGCTGCCGTCCCCAGCCCCGAGGAGATGGATGCGCTTCTCAAAAGGCAGCTCAGGCTTCTCCCGTGCAGTAAATCGAAGCCATTATTTATGGATCAGACAGTGATTATTTGTTGCTATTTGTGTCAATCACAGCCGCGCTTCTCTGCATGCAAAAAGCTGATAAAGAGGTTTCTGTGGTCGGCAGACCTGCGGGATGCAAGCCTGCAACATGCCATCCTGTGTGTGAATCACCAGAAGGAAGGAACAACTGGTGGTCAGCATTCGTGCACCCAGTGTCTCACTCCCAAAGAAGTGTTTTGTGTTTTTCTCCGAGCAACATTGTGGAAACAAATAACGAACCGCAACGTAGACCCAACAACGCGTGAAGTGAATCTGAATCGGGTGCTATTTTTGCGTCCGAAGTCTTGTTTACATTGGAAAAGTTTCTGCGGAAGTCACAACACTTTCTTTCTGTCTGGTTTCGTTGAGTCTTACAACCCGAGTACGTGTTACGCCGAGTCAGGTGTGGGTGGAAGCGCAGCGTGCCGCTGTTGTTGGTTCGCTACAAAAGATCTGCGCTGGTTCTCCCCTCAGGGGATCATTAGTTCGAGTGAATGGAATAGGCGCGAAGCCCCTGATCTTTCTTGTCACTCGGTTCGAAATGAGATTTTTCGCGACGTTGGTTGCTGTTCAAGGTTTACGAGATCTCAGTTTGCAGTTTCTTGCGTCAGATTTCAAAGTGCTGCCTTTATCAGGAAGAAGCAATGCAAACTCGGGACTTCGAGAAGACTGTCGAAAGGACTTTTTTACAGTCGGACGAGGTTTAGCCAAAGGCTTCGGGAGGGTTAATTGAAGATTTGAGTATTTGTGGAGTGTCTGGCATCATGTTTGATGGGTCGAAACCCAGACAATGGGGAAAAAAATCTGAAGTCCGTGTCATTGAAGCTTTTCCAAGGGGCACTTATCTCCGAATGACGAGAAGTCGCTTTGCTTTTGAATGCACTGATTCCGTTCCACCCAAATTGTTAAAATTGTTGGAGCGACCCACGTCTGTATTATGCTGACTGCCGTGGACACTTTTTCCTCAAGAAGGGTATCATTTGCCAAACATCTCTGTTGACACAGCAAATTTATTTTAATAAATACACCAAACACACCGAGGTTGCAGATACACAATACCTGTCTGCTCTCGTTGGCCCTGAGCAACTTTCAGTGTGATATGCTTCCCTCAACAGTTGGTACTTTTTCAACGTAAAATCACAGATAAAGTTGATTGGCAGGTAAAGAAACTCGTACACGCAGATGTAGCAGTGGTGACTGAGGCTGTTCCATCGGCGCTTCTGGCCTGTTGTCCAAGGAAAAAATCGAAGGGACGCGAATTGACTTTGTTGAAGAACATCGAAATCTTGTGGACCAAACTTAATGCGGACTTCTTCTTGTCTCTCGCAGGTGCTACACGGGAGCTGGGATCAGCGCTCACCAGACTCTGCATGCGACACAGGAGCATCGAGACCAAGCTCAAGGCCTTCAACAGGTACGCAGACTGGAAACCTTGCTTCTTCTGCAAAGCTTTCCCGTGTGTGCATGTCGCGGCTAAATTCCGCCAATGCCGCTAACTTGGCAACGTTTGCGCAAAGCGTTGCCAGGTTCTGAATTGTGTCATCGCAGTCCCTGTGTGATCCAAGTGTTGTGCTCACGGAGGGCTCGCTTTGGCTCATTAGTTCAGTCAGAGTGCACGTCTTGGCAACACACCATCCTCCGAGTCCCAGTAACCTGGTTGCTGTGAATTGTTATCCGGTTTTCGTCCTTCGTAGAACTCGTTTCACAGTCACTCTCCAAATCTGTTTTGTGTCCTCTCCAAACACTTCACACTTTTCTGCAAGAATGCAGGATTGGTTGGGGGGTAGGGCTTGTGTGTGTGTGTGGGTGTGGGTGTGGGTGTGTGTGTGGGTGTGTGTGTGTGTGCGCGTGTGTGTGAATGTGAGTTCAGAATGTGGGTGGCTTGGGACAGTAGACAGCGCACGAAAACGACCTTGGCTCGGGTCAGTCGGCGCTCGTCGGTCGCCTCCAAGGGAGCCTGCGCAGCCTCGTCCCTTCAATTTGCTCAATTGCTGTAATTTATACCATCCGCCATTTATCCGCTGCTGCGTGCAGCTCATTGTTTGTTCCGTTCTGTTGCGCTTCCACATTTCGATGAACGCGATATTGGCATGTGTGCGTGCTCTCGCACTGTTTTTGAAATCGTGGGCTCACAAAGGTCACCAAATATGGAGCCCCCCTCCCATCATTTTGCAAAGAATGTGAACTGTGTTTTTGATTGAATTGAAACAAGGAAGTCGGAAGTGTTCACAGAACCAAGAACCAAGAAATCAGTTAGATTTACTTTTGAAGTTTTCGCTTACGAGTTGGAGATGTTTCAGACGCTCGTAGATGCGCGAAAAACACGAAGGTCTGCCATTGAAAGGTCGACCTGCCAGTGCTCTGCTAAATGTGTGACATTTTGCAGAGGGCCAGAGCCTCAGGAGGGCGTCAAGATTGACCAGTGTTGTACAGGTCGCTTGACATTTCCAGGTCTGATACGCGCCCAGAGCCTGTAGAGTGACGGACGGTGGGTTACAGGTGGCCTCGACGTTGAGCCTGCCACCTGTGGACCATGTAATGAACACAGCCATAAATCCGGGACATCGAGCACGCCACGCCGCCGCACACCTTGCGTTCGTTGTGCACGATTTCATCAGCGGTTTGTTGGATCCGAGGTCTTCATGAAGGTGAAGCTTTCACTTCGGACTGTTTGTACCCAGGACTGTTCGGTGGTGCACCAAAGGATCTTGTCATCCGTCGCACTTTCCGACAAAGAGGCAACAGTGAGAAGCCCCGAGATGTTCTCTTTCTATTTTCCCGAGCTTGTACTCAAACTCATACATTCGCACAACCGAATTTCAGCGGACTTCTGGCAAACACGTCACTTGTCGTGTGACGTGCCCGATCTGGACAGTAATTCAGGTGAACAAAGTGTTGGCGAGAGAAGTGTTGAACGAAGTGAGAAAGAAATACGAGCAAAGCTGAAGAGTGGAAAAAAGCACCGACGGGGGCTTTTCACAGCTGTCTTCACCGAGGTGCAGATACATTAGCTCGCCTCATTAACTGTGCAACAGTAATGAACAGGGTTTGTAATGTTCGAGTACAACCAAGAACAACAACACACCGAGTGCCGGTGAAGACAAAAACACACGACGCAATATTTTGGCTTGTTACAGCGAAAGGAGTGCAATTTTTAAGCGTGTGGTCGCCCGGAGGGCCGTGTACCACACGCTTAATGTAATCACCATCAGTCTGTATGTCTGTCCGTATGTGTAAAGCAGGTCTTGGGGGGGGGGGGTTAGACCTGCTTTTG
>JAAUXT010082210.1_pt1 | contig 22249 bp, 24 predicted proteins | sample 7278171 | NCBI WGS metagenome assembly JAAUXT01 (sample SAMN14350112, study PRJNA611818) | marine sediment metagenome | isolation source: surface marine sediment (1.8m) | place: French Polynesia: Moorea | collected 2018-08 | reverse complement strand
TAGCAAGCACTTCATTTTCAAACGCGCGGTGCCCCAATTGCCAGATCGGTGGTCCAGAAAACTCAATTGTACACTGAGAGCCAATGACCAGTGACCAAATGGTATCTGTGGCACCGATCTGGCAATTGGGGCACGTCGGAAAAGGACCGGACGTATTTGCTAAACCTCCGTAATGTCCCGCATCGTGCACGCATCAAGACGCGCAAATGAAACAGCATCCTTGGTGACACCACAAGACAAAACTGTCCGTGGACTCCCAATAAGGCACAGTCCCATTTTCGCCCACACAACAATGCATCTTTTGTGAGGCAAAATGAAGACAAGATTGATTGAGCGAAAGATAGCAAGCGACAACGGTGGTGGAATTTTAGAGGCGCCCACGGCAAGTAACGACTAAGTTGTCACATCAACCGCTCTCTTTTGGTCAATTACGTTTTCTTCTTTTGAGAGAAAACACTCCAGTTCCCTGCACATAGATAGATGCAGGGTCGTAGATTGTGGACTGTTTTAGTGAAGCACCAACAGAAAAACGTCCAAACAGGTTTGCGAATTTGCAACGCGAGAGTAATTTTGGCGTTCTTCCTGGCATGCCCCCCTCAACTCGAAGGGTACGAGTGCCTCAGTATTTGTGAGAGTTGTACTACACGAAATCAATACATGTACTTCTACCATTTTCCAATTTCGAATTTGTGAAGTTTTGATTTCGCCGAAACCGTCGCGTGATGCCACGATGTTTGTGATGTTAATTGGTGAAACCTCTGAAGTCGGACAGTGACACCTCTGCTAATTACCGCACAAAGTTCTCTCAAAGACATTCCTTTCGACACACCCTCCGCAGCACGAAACGTACGTGTTCTGAGCTGTGTATTGATCAGCAGTCAAAGTATGGCGAAAGTTTCGAAGTTTTTCCCAAGATCGTGTGACAGTCGGACACCGATGTGATCTCAACGTCAGTGACTTTTGACTTCACCACAGTCAGAAGCCAAACCACGAAGTTGGAAAACACACATTTCAAATTGTTTCACTTGCACTGCAACGTGCGAGCCAGACGCGTCCGAACAGTTACGAGCGGTTGCTGACGACACGAGAGAAGAAAACGATTTCCCCTCTCCCTCCCCAAAGCACTCCGCGGGTCGAGGGACGATGTCCTCAAATATTGACTCTGTCATCGTGCGTGGAAATGCTCTATCCACTCGCTACTTGGGATTCTGCTGAGCTTTGTGTATTTCATTACGAGCACGGCGTTCAGCATCGGCTCAAGACGATTGAGAGAGAACCGAACCACAAACATTGTCATTTATTTGCAGGAAGAGATTCGTCTTTTTGACCGATAATCGGCCCTCGAGCATGCACTTGTGGACACGGGAGGCGAACCCCAAGACCGGCACAACAAAGCAATGCAGAGCCCAGCTGTTCAATGGGAAATAATGTCTCAGCTGAGTTCCACGTGAAATTGATGACATCGCGGGGCTTTTTTGTTTTGCAGCCGAACGCAGCTGGATGAGATTGAACCGAACAAAGTGGGGTTCCTCGCCGAGGGGCGAGAAACTCTCCGCACGTCGTCCACGGTGAAGCTGAAGATGAACCGACGAAGCGTAAATTTTATCAACTTGCGAAGAAGCTGCGCTTCTGGTGCAGAGCATCGAGACGAAAATTAGAAAAGCTTCGATCAGCTCCAACCCCTTCTCGCGTCGAGTACTGGTTGTAAAAAAGTTTGACCTTGGTTCTCCAAAAAAAAGCGAAAACAATATCAGTTACGCAATGGCCAATTTGCAGAGTGCACCGTCCCTTTTTTGGCGAAGGCAATTCAGTTTGAATCCAACAGGTTCGTCCATCAGAAGTTTGGTGACGCCTACGCACATTTCTCCGCAGCCAAGGACAAACACGAGTTTACATTTAAGAACCACAATCCTCATAGTGGGGGTTATAAAACACCAGCGGTGAACATAAAAGCCAAGACACAGCCTCAGACCCGACGACCACGTCTCCAGATATATCCCCAGAAGGTAAACATGGTCGCTTCATGTCAAAACTACAAAAGGCAGCGAAAGCAAGGTTTTTGGCACGATCGCGGAATGTAATCCAGTTCGGGCTCCTTGGCCTCCATTCCTTGCTTTATCTGATTGAAACTAAAGACTCATCAGTCTCGCAATGATCAAAAGCAGCTTATTCACAGAAAGTCATTAGCTCCACACGGGCCACCCTGCCCGTCCTCAAAGAAAGGAAAACAGTCCCTACGTGTTCTCAAAGGAGTGCCCCGGGTTTTAGAACACAATTACATTTGTGCAACAAACACATCCAGACATTTGAGTTGGGGTTGTGAATCTGCAGGTAGTTTTTACAGTGAGACAACAGTCATATTGATCAACCGAAAATCGGGCGGATTGGGTGCGTCACAGACGGACTCGGTTGCTCCCAAGAGCCACAAATACCACAGGGAATCCTTGTCTCGTAACGAGCATCTGTTGCGAAGCGAATGTCTTCAAAATATCAATTTCAACCGCTGACACCACCAATTGCGGGCGAACTGCTATCTACGCGTCACCCGCCTGATTTCCATCGTCTGGGCGACTGAGAACAACGGCGCTGATGTTTGTCAATGATTCCGAGCAGCAGATGGAAGAGCGCACACGAGAGGGTGTTGGGACGCCGCTTTATTCTCCATTAATAAGTGTCGTATTGACAGGCGGGTTGTTTGCGGCTTCTCCGAGAGCCCTCCAGACCCGCTCCGTCAGACAGGCGATGCTCGCCGCCCGTCGCTCTAAATCAGAACCGCCCGACTTCGGGACGCAACGAGCCGGAAACAGAAACCCTGGGTACCGCACCACACCGCACCAGGTCGGGACAGAATCGTCGCGACGGAGAAACCACTGACTCGAAAACTGCTTGCAGTAGATTGGAGCAAGGTGCGAATCTGGGCTTATCTCAAATTGACGTGCGTAACTTGTTCTACGAAATGGCATCAAACAGTGACTTCAAAAAGATCAGCCAGTCAGGACCTCCTGTCTGTTCGCGTGTTTGGGTGGGTGACCCTGACAAAAAGAGTCAGCATGCAGTTCCAGTTTCAACGCGAGAAATTCAGTGTCAAGAAAAACCAACACTTGATTTGAGATTCTTGATGGAAGCCGGCCTACGTCTACCTCATGTCACCAGCTCCTGCTAGATTCACACCAGAAAATGGAAACGTTCTGGAGTTGGATCACCCAGCGAGACTTTAGGTTTTGTGTGCATCCTGCTCCTGTCTCGCCAAACCAGTGATTCCATCCAGGGCATATTTTGCGTGACATTTGCAGACGGAATTGTGTGCAGACAGACCTCAAATATTCCCAATTGTCACAAACAAAAACGGAAATGTTTGAGGCATGTTGAGCTGATTGAGTTGCATTTGTCCAAATTAACTCAGACTTTTCCAAATCTGATTTCATCAAATCTGGTGACAGCTCATGTCAACTCATATTGCTCTGGAACGAAGACACTCAAACAATGCTGAAGCTTTTCCCTTGCTTTTAAAATTTTAACCACATCAATTAGTTGCGCACCAAAAGCTGCATGTTCTTCAATGTGTTGTGATTGCACCTCTTTTGGCACATCCCTGAGATGGCGGAAGATTGTCGTCATGTCTCGGCAGACAAAGACAGATTCTGCACCTCTTTTACCAAAACTACCCTGAAATAAAACTCTGAATTGTGTTCTGTTGAGGACACACTGCAGTGTTGTTCTCTGGTGAGCCAGTCAGAAACAGAATCTGTTATTGGCTGTTTAATGAAGTCCTTTCATCCTGATTTGGTTTCATGTCTCGTCGATTCAGCAAGGATGCTCATGCGCTGTCATGCCTCGGCCTCCTCTTTGAATGTACCGAAACAGTCGCAAACTTAATATTTGCTGTATCATTTGTTGTGACTGAGTGAGTGCGAGGGCGGCCGCTGTTTGTGTGGTGCCTGTCACACAAACAAAAGGAACTTGATGAAAATATGAATTTTGAATTGACTCGTGCTGTGAGTTCCGTGTGAAACGTGCATGCGTATTTGCTTCGGAAATTGATCACGAAATGCTGCAAGAACCACCTCAGAGAATGGTTCTCTGTGTTTTTGGATCAGGCAGATCTAGATTCCTTCTAAACGTCGCACGCAAAAGGGCAACAATTTTCCTTCGTGCATCAGGTATCGTCGATACTTGTCATTTCCAAGTCGCGCAGTTATCATTCAGAAACAAGAGGCGGGTTTGTGCGAGTGAAAACTGATAACTGCCGCAACCCTCTTCATGAAAGAACAAGTCCTCACAGAAGCAACACTTACGAGGCTTCTTCAATCGTAAACACATTAATTGGAAGCTCATGTCCTCAATACGCTTCGCTATGCAGGTACTCGCGATCTGTTTTCACCTGTTTCATCCACGATTGTTGCTTACGCACTGTTGCCCGTGTGGTAATGATCAAAGTGCGATAAAAACCAAAACATCTCTCTGTGTCCGTCTCCATTTCCGACAAGAGAATACAGAGGAATGTCAAACAAAAGTGTTCTTGAAAACCACCTTGCGCGTCAACCTTGAAACCAGCAGCAGGTTGCCGTGTTTGTTTTGGACACGGAGGTGTCAAAAGGCTCCGCATTTGCAACCAGGACCACAACGACAGGGCATTTGCATCCATTCTTCACATGCAGAGCTGAGTGCTTGCTTGCAGACTCGCATGAAGGATGTTTTTGGGCCAGGAAGCCACAATTAAGTTTTCCTGTGTGGTTACTGTTGCAAAACTCAAAACTGCGCGCATCTCTTCGGTTGATGCGACTCGTACTCTGTCAGCTGCGGTGATTTGCTTCGTTCTTCTCCGGCCGGGAATGAGAAATCTTCTCTTCAACATTGTGCACAAAAACACGAGCGCGCACACGCACACACACGCTCACACTGAGAAAATCTGCAGGTAAACCAGGTACTCGAACAACGACCCCGACATTTGAGACGAAAATCCTGGACGAAAATACGACTGCAATTGAGTGACGAAACCCGACCCAATCGATGACAGTTGGCGGACTTACAGGGATCCTGGAGTACGACGTGAGCCACACCATGTCCTGCGGTTCGGTGCCTTCTCGGTAGTACGCCGCCGACTCCCGGCGTCGGGCGCGCCGCTTCACGCGCACCAACGCCTCCGTCTCCGCCGCCGCGGCCTCACCGTCGCCGGCGGCGCCGCCCTCCGTGCCCCGGAGTCGCTCCCCCGCGTAGCCGGACTCGCGCGTATCCTCATACCTAAACACTGCCTCGGGCTCAAACGGGTCACTGTCATTTCTGATGCTGCTGGGACGGTGGTGGGACTTGAGACCGGTGAACTCCACCAGTGTCCGTTTCGCAATCTCCTCATTCAAATCCTTTCTGAGATGTTGCAATTCGCTGAGGCAAATCCAAAATCCAAACAGTGCACCCGCTGTGACAAGTAGCAAACAGGCGTGAAGGATTTTCACGTGTATCCACAGTCTGTGCTCCATGCTCGATGTTTTATCCATGCTGTGATTTGCGGTGGTCACGCACCGCCAACGAGAGTCGTATCACTGCGACCACGCCGCGGACAGGGACATGTTGTGCGGGTGAGTGAGCGAGCGAGTGAGTGAATGACTGTGGAGGAATCTCAGCGCTGAAGCCGACCGACTCAGTTGGAGGAGGAGGCCTCGATCGATACAACTTCCATCCAATCCCGGCCTCACACTCCCACCCAGGCGCTCAGCTGATCCGCGCTCCCTCAAGATGCGTGCTCTTATTATGCGTCTTTGCTGACATTCACAAAATCAAAAGGCATGTGTGTGAAAGTATGCAATCGCAAACGACGATGTTCTTCAAAGGAAACTGCGGGTGATCGTTTCGCTTTCACTGAGATGACATCAGCATTGTCGTCTTCGCGATGACAATGCGTTTCTCGTGCAAGTTTTCCTTTTGACACAGGCCTCATCAAGCAAATGACATTTCATCCGCGGACAATGCAGACGTGCCGTGCTCTGATATAAATCAAATCAGTGACATCAACACCCTCCAAGATCCTGCAGTGATGAAGTCTCAATCCGGCGTCTCAGCTGTGATGGATGCGCTGCGCGCGCGACGCGACGCGACGCGATGCGATGCGATGCGATGCGATGCACGATCATCGGCATCAGAGACAGAGACAATGCGAGATCTGCATCTTGGATGTTGATGACTCAATTCTGGCCCTTTGCTCCTTTTGCTCCCGAGAAATGTCCGGGCCGCGTCAATTACAAGACTGGTCCCCTCGAGGCCCCCGCCCCCTTCTGTCGAGGGGTTTGGTCTGTTTCTTGCCTTGGAGAAGCCAAGTCGTTTCAAATGAGCAGTGCAGAAAAATTCATGATCAAGCACACAGCGTTTTTCGAATGTGCACAAAAATGTTTGAATTGGAGGAATAACAACCATTGGAGTGACAACTGGTGTCACGAGTACGCTCGTACGTACAAATGGTCTTGTTCAAGGCAAACACGCTCGTAGAGAGGAGTTCGCCAAAAATCAAAGTGAAGGAACTGTGGATCCGCGTGTTCGGACTTTGCCTGCAGCGAAACGCCCCTGAAGTGAACAAGGACCCGGACTGCAAATGGGACAGACTCATCTGCATACATGCAAATTTCCCCTGGGCCCATTTCAGCCCTGGACAAATTCGCTCGGACCATTAATGAGTGACTTGAAGGAAAACCTTTAAACTGCGAGCAAAACGAATTGGGATTTTCTGCTTCTCAGATAAAGCGCTTGAGGAAAGTCAAAGCATTTTCAGGGCAGTCGAAAGTTCTGAGAAAATACTGAAGTGAAATCCACTCTGGAGATCAGCTTCTGGATTGAATATTGAAGAACAAGGCCTCCTGCCAACTTCCTTTTCGAACTCTTTTTGACCAATGGATGTGCAGCACGATGATCTCTTTTTGTTTCAACATTGTTGTTTCTCGTGCTTGTACTCGTGCATTTGTTTGCATTGTCACAACAGTATACGCTTCGTTGTCAGCACCAAAAGACAAGTGCGAGTGTTCTTTTTTGTTTGTTCGTGCAATCGTGTTGCACTTGCGAAGCGTCAGGTCAGATTTTTGTTGCGTTGAGCAGTGTGAGTCAGGTTGGTCGGACAGGACCTGCTGCCCTTGCTCGCGAAGTGCAGCCCCTCGCATCCAGCATTCCAAAACAAGCCAAGACGCATCACCTTTCACAAACACACCTGCCCACTCAATTGCCAGCTAAACACTCCGTGACCGTCGCAAAACAACATGTTCTTTCTTTTTTCTAACAAGGTTACATTTCTTGAGGGCGGCGTATGACACTAACTGGGTGACAAGATAGATTAGACGGTCAGGATAATTGTGCGCCTTGGGATCACTTGGCACTTGTACAGGTTAGCACACTATGGTTTTCCATACTTTCTAATCACCTCGGTTCTGTCAACACAGATGCACCATTGGAATACCAAATTAGAACGAAACGGCAAAATAAATACCAATGTGAGGTTTCTCTTACATGACCTTCGGGGTTTCGCTTTCCTCTCTCAACAAAACGACGAACTGCAAACAGTCGTTTGAAAGCAGAGATATTGTGGTTTCTGTTACAGAGTTGCGGAGATGCCCTCTTGTTGAAAAGGCACGCAAAGAGCTACTTACAGCCCTGAAAAATGTCTTTTTTTCTGTAACTGTTGTACCTGAGTATTTGTTTTGCGCAAAGAAACTGCTGAAAGAATTCAGCCTTTCAACCGAACACTTTTCGCGCTTCGCTTTTCGAACAAGTTTCTCTCCACTTGAGGTGCTTCGCGTCGTCGTCTGTGAAAAGTCCTTCCTATTGTTTGGGTTGGAGTACGCTCGTCTGTCTCGTACACTTTGTCCTGTATCGTGTTTGTGCACTTGACCTCCGCCCTCACATCCACCATCTCCCTCCCATTCACACCAGTGTCGATTCACACCCCTGCGCAGCGGCAACAACTCGATGCAACTTTTGACGCGTAAAAAATGTTCAGGACCTGAAACATGCTTTCCTTCAGGGCAAAGAAACGAGAAGCAAATTTCTTCTGCAACAGCCATAGAATCAAACTTTGAGACTCAGCAGAGAGACCACAGAATACAAACTGATTCTGGTGGATTTCTCTCAATTTACAGCTTCTTCGTCAGCCTGCTACGTGGGAACGAGAGAAAGTACTTAGCTTTTCAACACCTGTGACATGATCGTGGGCATGTGGTGAAACACTCGGATCACTCGAAGCATCGCAGGAGCGCGAAGAGTTCGATACAGATCACACAGCGACGGGGCGGGCAAACCCCTCATCCTGAGCTGAAGTCAGAACGGTTCCGATTCATCGTTTGCCTCCAACAGTTTTGAAGTCAGACCACGAGGAAAGATCCAAAAGCACACGCTCACGTCCTGTTTCAGTTGTTTGAGAATTTCGACAGGAAAAGAACACATTGGATTTCTTGCTTTATTTGGAACAAAACTCTCAGATTCAGATCCCAAACACCAAGCGACGTTGTGGAAATTTCTTTGACCATGACACACACGTCAAGTGAACGCGTAAAGCAGATCTGATGTTATCCATCCGGAAATATGGATCGATCCGATCCTGAACCTGTTCTCTCCATCATCATAACCATCATCAGATCACAACAACGCGCAACACAACAGGCTTCTTTTCCAACGCCCAGGCAAGTTCTCCGGGGAGTATTTGAAAGGAAGGGAGGGACGCGGGTGCAAATTGGGCGCTGCCAGAGCTCATCAGTGGTGACTCCTGCCTCTGTGACTCCAATAGGCGGAGTGTAGGACTCGCGGGGCCCCGGGCCATACACAACACGGACGCTCCCGAGCATCGCTCGCGCAGACCGCGGCATATTGCTCCACTCCACCCACCGGGGAAACCGGGTCCCCGCCAAACAACCGAGATTCCTGATCAAGAACCGCGCTCTTTGCACTGCATTTGCATCAGATGATGAAACGAGCGAAACAAAGTTCAGTCTGCAGACGGAAAGCTCGTCTTTGATCTTGTCATTGAAGCATTGAAGGCAATTTTTCAACTCTGAGGTAACACAGGTTCTCGTGATGCTCAGGCAGGTCTGTCTGAAAATGAAGACCCAAACTTGACTTTTGTTCGGCGATAACAAAACGCTTCGATTTCAAGCGCTTCGCCCCACATCGGGAGATTTATGCCTTGGACAAAGTCTCCAGGAAAGTTTGATGTTCTGCGTCGAATGGATGTCGTGTCCAGAACTGGGGAGGAAAGTAGTTTTGTTTGTTCGATCAGGGTCTCGAAAGGCAAGATTCTGACAAGCACACCTGGAACTCAAACAGGCGCAAATGGAAGAATTTGCGTAACGAGCAGCCGCATCATTTCACGACAGCAGATCCACTCCCGTTGTGCCTGTTGCAGTGAGAACCAAATGGGTGACAAGAGAAGACCACGGTGAACACATCTGTAACCCGAAGAGCAGTCGTGTCTTTGCCGATTTCTGTCGCAGCAATGCTTTATCTCGACACCGAACCAAGTGCGGCTTCTTTTATCTTCTTTCAAAGGGAATCGGTGACTTCGGCTGCACTTTTACGAATCAGTTGAAGGAAGGTCAAACTCGACGTGCCAAAGTCAAAGTTCACCCGCACGAGTGCACACACACACACACACACACACACACACACACACACACACACACACACCAAACAGCAAACATCAGAGAATGTGCTTCCTGTGCACATAACCTGAGGATGTGACTTGAGTGAGCAGTGGTACGAGCAACAAGAAGAACATTCCGCATCGACAAGCAGGACAAAAGTCGGTTCACATCGAGAGTACTGGCGATTGGAACCACCAGTTCCCTGTTTTCTGTAGCCCCATTGTCGTGGCATTTCCACTATCTCACAGCTGTACGTGTGTATCTTGATGTGGGCATCGTTCAGTGCTGTTCACTCCGGATTGAATCTCTGGCTTGTCTCGTCGACGTGGGCCGCACTGTTTATACGGATCGGAAACTATTCGGATTCTCTATTCAGGTGCAGCATATCTCCTCCACAGAATTGTAAATACGGATCTCTGCACGTCGTTATGTCGTTACCATGAGAGCGCCGTGGAGTGAGAAATCCTGATTGAAAAGGCACCCGAGATCAAAGTGCTGAAAATCCAGGTTCTGTGTTGTGAATGGCCTGCGCTTCCAAGATTTGCAGAAGGAAGAGGTCAACAAGGTGGGCGTGTTATTGCTTTAATAACCTATGAAGAGCTCTGTTGAGCATGTCCGCCTCGCTAACTACCCGCGATGCGGTCTGCGATGGATTCTGCGCGTAACGAGCTCAGTGCGCTGATGATCTGGAAAATGGATGGGCAGTGGGGTCTCCAGGTGAGTAGCGAGGGGAGCCTCCACTCTCGCACCGAGCGCCGCCCAAATGATCCGCAGTTCCAACCGCACCTGATGAACACATCATCTGGTCAGTTCACTGACAAGCGAATGACACTCTTACTCGTCGGCATCTCACTCTAGGCACTGGATACCGACAGAAATTAGGTACCATGGGTGTTCCAGAATCATTCTGCATTGTAGAAACCAACTCAGACTTCATTGTTTCCAGGTTTCATAAAGTTCAAAAACAGAATGTTTTCGCACAGAACGCTTGGATACTGGTGTTGATGCCCGTGTCTGGAGCGGCTGGAAATGCACCCCACAGAACCCGTATACTATAGGCTGGACATTGAACGGTGCAGCAGAACGACGCGCGTACTCACAAGTTCCACAGCGCAACACACTGAAGCGAGAACTCACTGCCTCGCTTGAGTATTTCAGTCAGAACGGAGATAACAGCGAGTATTGAGTGCGGGAGGTTCCAGTGATATATCTCCGTGTGGTCTCTCACAGATCCACCGCCCCGGAGAAACATTCCTCTCTTGATGCGAGCGTCGTGATTGCAACTTTCTTGCCAATGCCTTGAATACGAATCACGGATTTATTCGGAAACACGGTGCAACCGGACTCACGGAACGGAATTGCTGACCACAAGTTTATTCCGCACCATCCTTACTTTGTTGCAAGCCAATGACCATGTCCAGTCGAAAAGGCTCAACTCAGTCCACTAAATAACGATAATTGCAAATGTTTTGGTCACCTCGTATGTGGATTTGTCCCTCGTCGTCCTGAAAAAATTGAGGTTTTCAGAATTCTATGGTACTGTACTCCTGAAACACAACTACAGGAGCAAACGCCCAACAGTTCTTTCAGGCAAACTGAAGTCAGCAGTTGGTGCAACATTTTCCAAACAATTTCTGTTAAATATCGAGTGATTCAATCAAATCAAGAATTTCTGTCTTGAACCCGCCCAGTCAGAGTTTCGTCAACTTGGAATAAGCAGCTGAATATTTTGTGTCTCTCAGTCTAGAACTTCCAACTGACAACATTTAGTGTTGATTGCGCTCTCATTCGTGAGAGCAAGTGGAAAGCTCGGACTTGATGTTGCACGCATGCATCTCCCCCTACTGTCAGAGGTGCGTGCAACAAACTGCAGGTTGTGTGTCAAAATTGAATCTGTCTCAAGCAATGTCAAAAAGTCCACAGAATTGAGGGGACGACACGAAACAATTTCCTCGCCCAAATGCAGCGGCACCTTCGACGAAAGTCGGCCAAGAAACGAGAGCGCACTTGATTTCTGTTGGGTTTTTGCAAACCAACAAAGTGCTCTCACATCAGTCAGCGTCACACGAACAACTACACTCAGCAAATGTGTTTCCTTGATGAACGAAACATTCACCAAAATGTGAGCAGTTCGATGGCTCTTTTTCTGAGCCATTCGCCTGTGGTCGGGATCTGTAACACGCAACCGAAAGAAAGTTGTCGCGAAAAAGCGCAACCAAGACACTGCTCGGGGAAACTTCAGAAGAAAACGAGTTGTCGGGTGAGCGATGGCGGCGCCTGCCGCAATGGTAACCACCAGCTGGTGGGGTGACAAAAATTTCCTGACGCAAGGATGCCACAACCGGCAGTATGAAGTCACAACTCACAGGAATCTTGGCGTAGCCCGTCATCCACACATGGTCCTCGGGTAGCCCGGACCCCTCCTCGTAGATGGCGTTGCTGCGCTTCACTCGGATCAGCTGGTCGTCTCCGTCCCCCGGCTCCTCCTCCCCCGGCTCCCCGGCGCCCCGGAGCTCGGTCTCCCGGGGTACGGCCCCGGCTGCCGGCGAGCGCCGACCTCCTCCTGACGGCGCAGCTTCGTGCGTGAACAGAACATTGTTCCTGGCGTCAAAGTCTTGGAGTGAGAATTCCACGTGTGCTCGTTTTGCTATTTCAGCGTTCAGGTCTCTTCTCAGGTTCCTCAGCTCATTAAACGTTATCCAGAAGCCACCCAAAGTTCCCAGCAGAGTCAACACCACACAGGTGTACAGCACCCGCAAGTGAAGCCAGGGCGCTGGTGCACCCGACTTCAAATGTTGAAAATTCACAGCCATCACAATCAGAAGAAAGGTGTGATGTTCCACCAAATTAAATTTGGCTCACAAGAACCAAAACACAACTTCCAATTTCCAGAAAGAAACTTGCTGTCTCTTTGCGTGGTTCTCGTCAAGAATCTAAAGTTTTGTGAATCGCAATGTGGCTTGTAGCCACGGGTATTCCAAGCGCCCAGCGCAGATTAAGATGTAAACTGTGATGCGGCGTATAAATACCCGTTGAACCCCGGTGGGTGCACCCAATCAGAGCATACCCGCGAAGCGAGCGGAACCAACCCCAGCACTCCCACCGCGAGAAGACAAACACAAGAGCAACAATGTGGAATCGGTTACAGCATAAAAACACGTGTTGGTTCCAGATCAACAGATTCAGTGAGTAAGTTCGGGTTCCAGTTGTTTGGATTTCTCACTGTATTGTGTGTTTTTTTGTTGCCAAAGCTGCCAAAACGAGAGGTGGTCATGGTGGTCATTGGCACCAATCTGCGCCTCACTGTTCTTCCTCGTAGCCTCTCGATACCCCCCCCCCCCAAGTAGCACCCTTTTTCGGAAACACTTTGAAACCAAAACGCTTAGAAAATCGCACAACTTCAGTAAACAAAACGAATGGACGGTTGCAAATTGGTGGAACGTTACGATTCCTGCTAATTCCTGCTGCTTGAACCACAGTTCAGTTTCAGTGTTTTCAGCTTGACTCACAGTTTCAACTAGATTCCGAAAGTTTGGTCAAACACGAGGGGTGCGAGTTGTCCGACTTTTCTGGTCAGACAGCCCTTCCCTTTGGGGTGGGGAGTCCCCAACACAAGACAGGCTCCAAGAGGCTCCAAGACAGGGCGCGTGCAAAAAGACTCTCGGAACCAGCAACGCCCTGTGATGCCGCGTGCACGAGCAGAAATGTTCAGTCTTTCGTGTGCGTGTCAACAGGATGTCCTTGCAAAGGCACCCTCGTTAGAGTGTCTAAATTCGTCCGCCGTAACATGCACGCCAGCGGCAGCGAACACAACTAATTGCTAAAACGCCTGTCGAAGTCGTCCAGATTTTCCATTGAAAGATGTCCAAATGTTGCAATGTATTTGTGTTTCAAATGACGTTGGTGGAAGACTTAATCTGAAGTTCACCTCAGGTCTGTCAGATTCAGCAGGACACTTTGCATCACAAGAGGTCAACAGAAAAAAAATTGACACAATGAAATGCACACATAACCCAGGATTCCACGCAACTTTCAAATCAACACGAAACTCAAGAACAACATTTGCAAAAAAGCTGGGGTTATCAAGCGAAGAATGATGTACCCTGCCAAGAATGCAAGACTCTTCAACGCGGGTTTCTTGCCAAGTAATAAGTACCATTGCATGTGTTTTTTGTAAATGACGACACGTCAGGAAAGAGAAGAGTAATTATTGTATTTGGCAAATCACGTACTTGCGTACAACCTTCACATGCTCCAGTCAGGGACTGTTGGCGCATTCAACGAATGATAAGGACTCGGTGACGGATCCAGGGGGCCCAGGCGCACAAATCCCCCTGTCCTCATGTTTTTTTTCATTTCGTAGGTTTACTTCTGCAAAGTCGGGCTTGGGCCCACAGGAGCCCCCCCCCCCGGACAACATCCTTGGTACGCCCCATGAGGACCTCGTCACCATGTTTGTGTTTGATGTTTGACGAAAACGAAAAACAAGTTGGTGAACAAAACGAGCTCGAGAATCTCGCAGCGTTGTTTCACTCCGACAGGCACCAGACACAAAATGACGAATTGACAATTAGTGCCTCATTTCTTTTCTCAGTTGGAAGCTGCGCAAGTGAGAGAATCTGTCAGACAATCACTTTACTGCGTCATTCATTTTCTCAGCGCGATGTGTGGAACGAAGCTTCACCTGTCTGCCCCAACACCGGGGTTCTGGGAGCCGAGACGCGAACCCTGTGAGCAGGAAGCTGAACGACGACGTTTTCTGCATTGGGTGGACATGATGACTCTGGAGAAATCGTCACGATGACATGTCGGTTTTGCCTCATTTGGGTGGAACGCTGACAGGACTCACATATCTTTCGTTGTCTCACACGCGTGATTTCTCGCCAGCTTCAAGTACAAAATTGAGTACACTGTAGACGTGACTCAGGCGAGACTCCATTTCCTGGCTATTTCCCACCGCAGCGGAAGATCCGCAGATTCGAGAACGGGAGCGGCTTCCGCGAGTTTCAATACGCACCCGGAGATCCATCAAGTTTCGTTGAAGTTCAGATCCACAGCTATTTGATGGATTCCGTCCAATGTGAACAATGATTGCAAAACTATTTCCTACAACAATGGGGAGTGTTTCAAAGTTCGTGACTCAGAACCAGGACGAAACTTTCAAGGTGATGGATACGCTGGAAATTCAAGTGTGATGATTTGATCCACGAATGAAAGAGTTCAGGTCAGTCACCCTTCCTCACTTCAGAGCCAGACTTGAAGTGTGAAGCTGCAGTGCCGTCCACACATGAGCATTGAACAACAGGACCCAAAGAAAACACCCGACGCCCAAAAGCCAAGGCGCCTTGCGCTGCGAAGCCACCAGATTCACCATCCAGACCAGACGATCTTGGGAACGAACAGAGGGCCATCACTCGGGAGCTCTCATCCGTGCACAACTCGATTTGTCTGACGAGATCACTCAAATCCCCGTTTGTCTCAATAAAGCTGGGGAACCAGGCCATCCTCGGGAGACGACGCGCGCAGGCGCTTCCCTTCCACCTCTTGATCAATGGTGTCACGCGTCCCGGGGAGACCGCGCCCGCCGCCCGCCCGCCACTTGGAACCCGATTACTGCCTTTCTCAGAAACGAAGAGGCATCCCAAAGCATCAGCGCACAATGCCCTTCAGTGGTCAGACTGGCAGCGCACGCATACAAATTCAAACAGTGACCACTGATTTACACTCATTGCGCACTGATCACAAAATGTGTTCGCATCTAAAGCATGTGGAAGTTTGCGGACAAAAGTCAAGAACCAATTTATACGAGACCTACACTTGGAAATTTGGTGTTTGTTTTCTGCCGGGTATAAGCAGTGGACGGGCAAATCGGTCAGTCTGCATGGAAAGAAGACAACGGTATGGATGAGTGCCTGACAAGGTGTGCGGGTGAACAAAACCGATTTCCTCAAACTTCTTGTGGTTCCGTTCGAAGACCAACAGCATTACACGGTTCACACAGCTTATTCATATCAAATGAAATTTATTCCTTCCTCCATAACACAAAGCAACGTGGCACAAAATTGGGACTGTACAACAACAACTTGCACGAACCAGAACCTGAAAAAGTACGAACATACGAAACATCGTAAACAGTTTGCAAACAATAGCGAAAGTCCTGCAACGGTTCATCAGTTTCTCCACCTCATCGATGCCTCTCATTCCCCCGTCAGCGGGCTACGCACGAAAGAAATGAGACTGGCGCTCCAGAGCGCATAACTCGTGCAAACGGAAACTTTGGGGGTTTGTTGCAATACATTCCGGAGACGTTTCTCCCTTCGCAGACTCCCTCTCGCAGATCGACGGAAATCATTGTTTATATCAACAAACTTCTGCGCCGTTTTCACGTGTTCCTTGCAATTGTCACCACACACAAGACAGTTTGACTCCATGGTTTTCACTCCAGGTCTACAAAGTCACCCTGTCATGGGCAGGTGAATCAAGCGTGTTGTTCAACTCTCTTTCGTGAATGGTCTCCTGTATCTCAGTGTCCACAGCTCGATTCTGAATCCGTCACTGAACAAAGCAGTTCGAGGTTGGAACATCTGACGAAGCCGTCTGAACAGGAGATTTGTTTCGACACGACAGTTTTGAAGGAAAGCGGTGGTGCGGACAAACACTTGAAACCACTCAGCTACTCATTGCAGAATCCAGAAAACAGTTCCGTGCCCGCAGGAGTGTTCCCCCATTCAGGAAACATGATGACATGTGAACCTCACTTCGCTGAAACACATGTCTTGTTTGCACTTCGAAAAACTTTGCGTTCTCTGCCATAAGGCGGAGATACAACCAACTGCCTCGCTTCACTCGAATGTAGTGGAAGCCTTCAACAAGAGTCTCCATCTAAATCAGACGAAACCATCAGGAAAAGGCAGCTTCTCTTTTGAAACAGAATGAGCACTGCCAATTTTCAAGGACAATAGAACTTGCCTTCACTCAACTTGTCTGACAAATCACTCAAAATGTTTGCTCGTGCAAACTTTCTTCGCATGTACTTATCTCGTCAGTTCTTTTCGACACATTTTCCGTCTGACAAAACGTTCCACCGTAGATTGTGTTTGGCTTCCAAATGGAATCGAGAGGCAAATCGAAATGGGAAAGGACCAGCAGCCCAACACTTGTTGAACGCCATTTGAAGTTAGATTCACGCAGAGCTGCGTACGATCTTGTTTGAGAACAAGATCCGTCAGTTCACCAGCTCGTCGTGTTGGTCAGTGTGAAGAAACAGGGCAATCACAGAGTGACTGTCTCACGAAAGACAGGGTGGTTGGTGGGTTCCTCTAGGCGTCCAGTCAAGCAGACGTCACGTGCCCAGGGGCGGCGGTCCTCAGCGTCCGTGCCCCCGAGGCGCGGCGGGGCTTCAACCGCCCCCACGGGGAGGGTGGGCGCCCAGAGCGCCCACACCCGCCACCCAGGGGAGGGAGATTCTACCCGCCCCTGCTGAAGACGCGTCGCACGGCGCGGAAGAATCTGTTTCTCACCGCTTTCCGTTTGCCGCGCCGTTCCCGGGCACCGCGCGACGCTCCGACCTGCAACACAACAGCCGCGTCCGTAAAAACTATTTCTGCCGCACAGATAAAAAACACGGCATGTCCGATGAAGATTTTCAAGCTTCATTCTACTTTTCAAGTGACACCTGCGTTGTCGAGATTCTTTTGCCCATGTCCTCCCATTGCGCTTGCAATCACTGTCATCAACGCCAATCTACCACATCTATGTGGGCCTGAGACCAGCCGCCCTCCTGATCCCGAAATATTAAACTTACACCCTGTTGTCCCGAAGGCACAAAGTCGGAGTCCTCCAATGCAAAAATAACATCGTCACCCCAAACCTAAGTTGACTCTCTGATGGTGGGACCCCAGCTTCGCATCCCATCCTGGATCTCCGACAGCTCATATAAAATAACAGCTGATGATCAGCGCAGACAGACGCACCTGTGATGGCAGCGCTGTTGGCGCGGGGACGACGTCGAGGCCGCCGTCGATGCTGCCCAGGTCCTCCTGCTGCGCGAGCGGCGCCGTGATCTCGGCGATGTAGTCCACCCAGTCGGACCTCGGTCTCTTCCGCGAGCCCCGCACCGCCCTGCACGGTGAGGACGACGCGTCACTGCACCAGCACACACAGGAATGCAGATTCAACAAGAACGCAAAACAGACACCTGGGAACATCCGAACGCACCTCCGGATACTTTGAGGTTTGCGACGAAAAAATCTTTGCGAACCCCCGCCCCAACTGACACGGACAAGAACAAACAGATTTTTGAGTGTGTCGGCCACAGACGCAGATGCGATCCGTTTGAGGGGCAGAAACACACCACATCGACTGTGTTTGAGAACGCAGCTTCAGTTGACCGTGGCCTCGAATCAATAGAAAAATGCCTCCGTGGGTGCAGTGCTCAACCTGGTGGAGCCTGGCTCTCAACACCTTTGATCCGCAGACCATGGTGAGAGCAAAATGTTGCATTGTTTGTTTTACGCATCGATTTTCTGAAGACCTAACTTTCTCACAACGCCTTTTGCCTGCTTGAATTTTGCAGTTGCAAAACTACACAGCTTTTTGTTCAGCTTGCGCTCCTTCTCAGAAAACGACAAGAAATTTACATGGAGGGTTTTGCTGATTTCTTCATCAAATGATTATGCACTGCATACATCTTTTCATCTCCAGCCAAACCAGCTTTGGCCGCATTCACCTGGAAACGTTGCGTCGCGTCTCATGTGACGACGCTTGCAGCGCCTCTTGCCTTCCGCGCAGGTGCATCACATCGTACGATGCACCAATTGTGAATGCTTTCGGAGTGTGCCTGAATGCTCCCCGGCCGAAACTGCCGAAACTGCACACACCAACACACGCCGCCCCACCCGCCCATCTCACACAGACATGTCTCACCTCGGGTTGGGCGCGGTTGTGTCAGACGGCGACGGAGCACCGGTCCACGCGCCCTCCTGCAGCATCAGCCCCGGAACCGGCTCGTCCCAGGAGCCCGCTACTACAACTCTGCGCTCCATGTCGAAATCTGTCCACACGGAAACACCAGGTGAAACACTCATGCTCGATCTATTATCAGTGGATCACAACTGTCACAGAGGTCAAAGTGGCCTTTTTGTGCAGGTGACGTTTGAAGCTGTCGGGAGGTTTGGGGACAACCACAACAAAGATCAAGCAAAAAGAGCGCGTTCCTTCTCCCTCCTTACACTATTGTACGAGTGACACGACCACGCATAATTCATCAACCTGCCGTCAATACGCAGACGCACCCCAACAACGTCAAGATCACCGAGCGTCAGCCAAAGACACTCGATCCATAACACTCGTGTATTCGTCTTGTAACTACCAGTCGCGAACTAGATTCACACTCGCGGATCCAGGGTCCACTCATTTTGCATTGCAGGTACAAATTCCCATCCCCCTGCAATTTGAACCTGTTCACAGTCGACTCAGTCGAAAAGTGCCCAGAGTCAGATCCCTGTTTGGACAAGGGTCCGCCACACACCCAATCCTGGATCCACTGGGGACAAACAATGGCGGGCGATTGAAACATCTGCGTTCAGTGCGCCATCAAAACATTGACCGCGATGCAAATGCATTAAATCTGCGTTTCTGGTGAACAATGCAAAAAAGCCATGGACGCATCGAACCACAAACTGCAATTGGGCCAATAGACCACGTTTGACGCACCTGTAACAAGCGAGTTTAGATTGTCCGCCAGCGCCCCGGAGTCGAACAGCGAGCACACTGAGCCTGTGATGGGCGCGTCGTGCCCGGCCGCTCCGCTGCAGTCCGTGTGTCGCAGAATCCGCACTGCCTCCGTCGGGTCGGGATCAGTGTGCAGGGCCCGCTGGTCGGGCAAACGAGAAAGAGACTTCAGTACACATGCATGCAAGCGTCAAGTGTCTGGTGTCAAAGACTGCGTCCACTTTCCACCAAAATCAGTTTTGAGAGGGAAGAACTCGAGTTAGCTCAAGTCACCACCGAAGACAGAGGCATTGGACGGGGCAGAATGGATCTTGTCCAAAGGCCACTCTTGCAAAATGCTTTTGCAAATCGATTTGTAATTTTGAAAAGTACATAGACAAGACACAACACCGGCGGGACGTACTGAATTGGATGCGCACAGACTCAAACACCGCAAATCTGCGTCTGCATGCGTCACGGAGGAACACGAGACCCGCTTTTCCAACGCGCACCGAACACTGAAGTCTGTGGACTGAACCTCTCATGTTCCCTCCGTGTCGGGCTAAATCAAACACGAGAACCTGTCGTACCTGTCGTATCGCTGCTACTCATGCGATAAGCCATGCTGGATCTCCGTGCGATCAATACCTGCAGTTGGGCGAGTTTGCCAACTGAGCGACTCGTTCAGCGAGATTCGTGAAACAAAAGACCCACCGCAGACACGTGCAGAACGGTGTAAAATCTGAGTGAAATGCAGTTTACCCGTTTCTCTGGCAGATACTCTTCTTCATCCATGCAAAGCGGATTGTCGACGAAGCGAACTTTTCCAACGCGACGTGAAACTTCTGTTGAAAGCATCTTGGCGCTTTCTCAGTAACTGCTCTGCTCTGTGTGACAGACTGCTTTGTGCACGCTTGACAACAGAAAAATCCCAGCTTCAGTGACTAAGAAAGTTTTCGTCAGATTTGTGCACGTTTAAACGTGCTGCGACCTTCCACAACCGGCACAGGTGAGGCTATCAGCTGACGCCGACGATGCTGGAAATATTTTTCCATCAGCAAAAAGTGTCGATTCATGCCAGACACAAACGTCAGAGCAGCTTCACATTACCAAAGGCAATGCCTGATTCTGGAAATTCAGCTTTGCAAATCCCTTTGTTTTGCAGGTTTTGTCTGCATGTTTCTGAAGCAATTCAACGAGTGTCATACCAGAGTGAAACCGAGTATAACCGTGCCAAAGCAGCCAAAGCATTGTAGATCTTGTGAACCAATAACAGTTCAATATTGGATCTATTGTTGCGCGAACGCGCTGTGCACGGATCAAACAGAAGCGACCAAATATATCGAATTTGCGAAACATTGTTGCTTTTATTGCAATGAATTGTTGCAATTTTTTGTTGTAATTTGTGGCATGAATTCAGACGGCAAACCTGAACACAAAAACGCGAATTTCTGAATCAGTACAAAGTTCCTGGCACAAAACCACTCTTCAAAAACACGTTTCACTCTGTAACCATATTCGGACGGCGGTCTCGCGCGTGGTTATTCGGAGCTGACCTGTTCTGAAAAGACGGTTCGAACGAAACGAGACGCCGCACGACTGATCAGAGGAGCTCCTGCAGCAGCCCACGCCCTACTTCAATGTTTGCTTTGTCAATGTGCAGTTTCTGACGCTCAATTTACACCCAATTATCGACTCGTTCCTGCATTCCTGCTCATCTTCAGTTCAGGAAATTCAAGCGACAAGGTGAACCCGAGAGTCTGCCACTCTGCCTGTTTTTCCACAGGAGTACATCTCATAGAGATTTCAATGCCAGAAGAAGAAAATCTTGGGAAACCAAATCGTGCTTCACAGGCCAAAGACACCATTCCCTCACTTTGCAAGTCGGTCCGTGCTGATTTGTGTCCACATCCACTTCAATAGCACTAATTTTCAGCAGATCCAGAAACGGGACAGGTCGGGTGAGGGACCTGCGTCTCAACCGGCACCTGACCCTAGAACAAGGGGTGGTGGTGAATTTTTTGGAGGTTGTAGGGCGGGGAGGAGAGGGGGTCCTGCTGCCCTGGTTCCGGCAAAGATTTGCTTTTTGCAAAAAAGATAGTCCTCGCCAGCGTGTGTGGTCACAATCTTGGAATTGCTGAATGAAACGAGCAAACCTTCCCACCACACACGGAACTGCCGTCAGAGAACCTGTCTGATTCCATGTAGCGCAGCACTTAGCCCATTAACCTTTCATCTGCTGGCTGCGGTTCTCTGTGTATCTTTCATAATCCAACATTGATAATCACAGCAATCACCCCGGTAACGATTGTTACATTTCCGCGAAATGCCAAGCTAAATTCTGGGATTCCGAAGTTTTCATTGAGAGAAAGCGAACCCACAGCACCGTACAACGTTGATCTACGCACGACACGGCACACGTTCGAGTCAACCTCATTCGATCCAACATCGGAAGAAAATCACAAACCAACAGGCGGAAGAGAAAACGCAGCAACAATTTATTGACATCGGATGGGGTGAACTTTGTGGAGAACTGCCCGCTGAGAGACTTACTTGTTGGAATCGTCGAAGTTTTGTGAACCGAGCTGAGTCTTGTCCAGCGATGACCTGTTTGTTCGCCAGTGGAGATCGCTTGCGGTTGGTACGCGCCTGCTTATCCACTCTGGGAGTCTTCACGCGATTCTCAGCGCAATCATCATTCTACCACTCTGCGATCTCTGAACATGTCGTAAGAGCTGGCATCGTGGTAGAAATGGGTTCTCACCCCACAAAAAGGTTCCTGTTCAATCACACAACTCCTTTCTCGACCAAAGCTTTCGAAAAGTCATTGTGTGATTTCACAGGAACCATTTTTGTGCAGTGTGAGAACCCTGTCTTCACAAACTACAAAGCAACAGCTGGCAACACAACCCTTTCTGTTTGCAACC
>JAAUXT010042856.1_pt1 | contig 22253 bp, 20 predicted proteins | sample 7278171 | NCBI WGS metagenome assembly JAAUXT01 (sample SAMN14350112, study PRJNA611818) | marine sediment metagenome | isolation source: surface marine sediment (1.8m) | place: French Polynesia: Moorea | collected 2018-08 | reverse complement strand
GAAGGAAGATTGTGTCCTACTCTTTGTTATTCCCTTAGGATTTGAAAAAAATCACACCGGAACTACCAGAAATGCCACCCGATCGGGTACTTAAATTTCTTGCCTCGTACAAGCACAAGAAAGCTTCTTCTCTGATTTTGGCTGACTCGTCTTTTTGTTTCCAGGAGTTCATCCAAAACCCCACCCAATCTTTGTTGGCAATTGTTCTTGAAAGCTTTGTGATCAGCGCGTCCGTGTGTCATGACAACGAAACATTTGAGCATTTGATTTCAGTTGCGGAAATATGGATTTTGGGGACGAACACAAATTATTGAGAACCTCAAGTATTCTGTGAAAACTGCGCTTGAATATTGTTGTCTTGCTTTACAACATTTTGCATCCACAAAACATAAGAAACGCAAGGAATATGTAGAAAATACATCTTGCTCACCATCTTCGGTTGGCTTCACGTCCGTCACCTTGGCGTGCAAGTTTTGCAGAGGGTCGGAAGACAAATCTTCTCCAAGACCATCTTTGAAACTGAACTGTATTTCATAGTGGTGATAAATCTGAAAATACAAGCCACGAAAGAATCACGAGCTGCAGGTCAAAAGACAACAACCGCAAAAACCAAGCGACAAATGAGAACAAGGATGATGTCCTTTCAAAGTTGGATTCATCGGTTTTGAGTTCCCTCGCAGATAGTTTTTCATTCGAGATAAATCTTCGTTCAACATTTGCTGGAACAAAGTTGTGGGGAATTCAAGTTTGGACAACTGTCAAAACAGACCATTCACGTCAATTAAGATGTCAACTGCAACCTGGCCACTGTCCTCTTTGGGTGGAGTCGGAATGCTGAGAAAATCCGTCGGTGGAGTATCCAATTTATCAAGCACGGAACAAGTGTTTGGAGCGTACGAGGTGAATCGCACAAACTTAATATTGATCGAAAATCGACAAAGGCTCCGCGAAATGCAAAATGTCAAAGGGAAGGAAACACTAGGTCTTGTTCGAGTTGTTCAGAATGCTGAGAATTTGCCACTCACACCACCACCCTCTCGCTGAGCGAGTCTAAAGATGCTTTGCTGCAGCCAGATTTTACGACATCCTGTAGCTGGGGTGTCTTGAGTCGTGTGGATACTCACAAAAAGGAACAAAGGAAAGAAAGTGATCTCACCTGGAGAAAGCCAAGGTGCACAGCGATGGAATCGTCGCTCTCTGGGCGAATGACAATTTCCGACTCGTGTTCAGGAAGCTGTGCGGCGTTGAAGTGAACTTTAGGCGCTTCTGAAAAAGTGCAGTTCGTTGGATGTTTCCAAAAGAATCGTCTTCATGTTCTGCGAAAGCCACCTTGGGAGGTAGGTCCACGTAAAGTGAGCCTAGATCCAGGGTGTTCCGACAAGACTGACATTTTCCTGGTGGCTACACTGCCTGCCTATTGCCACTGCGTAAAACCAAGAGGGTCTGTTGAACATTGCAACAGACTTCAAAAGTTCTGGTTTGTTCTTCTGTTCGAACGTGTCAGCATGCTCGAATGCGTCAAATGGATCTTGTTGCACGATCGGGGAATCGTCCCCAAACCCCTTCCCTCGAAAGGTGGAATGAGACCAGACCCCAACCCAACCCATATCTGAGGGGCAGACCCCGGTCAGAACTTGCCCACCAACTTCCCCGATCCATCATCCACAAGAGCAGAGACACAGCTGCGCACCAATCATTGATAATCAAGCACGCACACGCCACAAGCAAGCTGTCCCCAACCAGATAGAGGCTAAGGACCTAGACACTATGATCTGCAGATTTTACTGGAAAATTGAAAGCCCGAAAGGTTGCAACAAACCTGAATCACTGTCCGCTGTGGTAGCCATTGCTGTTCAACTGCATCTGAGGTGACGGCTGGATTCTGATTGAGGACTTGCACGTTAGCAATTATTTTCACTTTTTGACACTGACTGTGCAGAAAAGTCTATAGCATTTGCTGTGAGGATCAACTTCCGTGAGAGACTTCCGGTGCACATGTTTTTGGGAGTTGTTGTTTTCAGGGAATTACGAAAGGAAAAATGCAACACGACGACGTAAGTATAACAAAAAGAGGAATCGAGCTCCTGACTTTCGTTTTCTTGGGTGAAAAGCTGCAAGCTTGTCTTCAAATTACCAGGTTTGTGGGGTTGCCAAATTATTTCAAATATCGCCCACTCTTGTTTTTTCACAAGATGCAGCAATGAGCAAGTGTTTGTTTGGAGCGTGAAGATCAGTCAACTCAGGAGTGGAATACACAGACAGACATTTGTGAAAACAGCATGTGAATTGCAACCTTGCTGCATGCTTGTTGCCTGTTAACCGCCCCATTGACCACTGATCGCAAGACCGTTGAGTCGAAAGCAGTCTTGCGCCACAGTGAAAACATGAGAATTGGGCGGTGTTTGGTCAGCACCACGGATTGGCTTTAAAAATAGCTTCATGGAGCTCGCGGTGATTTGAGGATTTCGGTTGCTCTGATTTCAGTGGCTTTTTTTCATCAAAATTCTTGCCAAATAACTCAACATCCACAACTTGGGAACTTATTTAGCACACACCCAAATGAAATGAAATTAACAAAATAGAACTTGTTAACATTGTTTCACATCAATATTTACATACAAACCAAAAGAATTACCCAATATCTATTATTAAATTTTCCATCAAGAATAACTTTTTCACACTCCTTTTGACCCCACCTGAAAACTATGTAAAATTCAAAACATTGATTAAAATTTAAAAATTTTTACAAATCAAATGCTACCCCTCAAACCCACATGCAATATGCTATATTTTATCAACATACTTTCACCAAATATTTGTACTTTCTGAGATACAGACCCATTTCTACATTCATACCCCATATTGCCTGTACTTTCAAATTTGAACTTTTTGACCTCAAAATTTAAACTTCCCTAAATGCTTCCTAGCACATTATCCCCAACCCAAATAAAACCAAAGGAGCCCAAAAAATCCAAAACTGATCCTCATGTTGACCATTGAAATAGGTGCACAAATACTTTTGGTAGATACTGCCTGTAGGTGCTTTGTTTTCGGTTGCTACCCTTTTGGTCGCTTTTTCAAAAAGCGCCCTTCAATGGTGCAACCTCCTCAAATCACCAAAAGAGCAACCGCATTGTGGCTTCGCACGTGAAAAGGGGTTGCTTCTGCTGGTTCGCTGCAGCGAGTTGGTAGACAGTATCGAATGCTTCCCGGGCTGAAGAATCAAGCGCGGTGGAGACTATGGAAGCCACTTTCTGGGACTGGTCAGACACTGACATATCCCTCATGGTTTTCTTTGTCCATTTCAGGTCATTTGGAGTATTATAAATGGGTCGCATTGCTCTTTCAAAGTCAAGTAAGTGGCTTGCTTTTGTCATTGAAAAAAAGAGAAACAAATTGCATATGTCAAAAAAAATTTCGAACATTCAAAGATTTCAAACATGTTGAAGTTTGCTTTGCTCACCTTTCCAGAACGAAAGAACAAAAGTTTTGCAGAAATGAGTACAACCTGACGGGTCTCTGTAGTCGTTCAACATGCCCTTTAGCAAACAGTCAGTACGCCACAGTCCGAGAAGAAAACGGTAAGACATTGATCAAGTCGAAACTGCATCCTGACAATGACAAGCAAACAAACACAGGTGGAAAAAATTCATGTGCTCGCCATGCAATTATTGCGTGGACTTTTCGTTGGTGAAAGTACACGGAGACCACAGTCTTGCAGAATGTGAGAAAATGGCGAGTCAGCCGCGAGTTGCACGTGATAACTTTGGTTGCTTCGACATCTCTACGAGCTGTTTTCTGTGTACTCTACTGCGAACATGAAATGCGGTTTTGTTTTTGTGTTGCAGGTATTTGTTACTTGTACATGAAAACCATTGAAAGGGCAGCGTTTCCAGCGAGACTTTGGGAGAAAGTCAAATTGTCAAGAAGCTACGAAAAAGCTCTGAAGCAGATTGATGAAAATCTGATTTATTGGCCAAAGTAAGGGTGATTTTCCTGTGGATTTTGCGGAAATTCTACACGTGCTTCAGTTTTGTTTACCGTCGTTGTTTCACAACTAACATTGCAGATTTTTGCGACACAAATGCAAACAGAGATTCACAAAAATTACACAGTACCTCATCAGAATACGGAAACTGACGCTGAAAAGACGGTGAGTTGTGCAACTTTGTCATCGTTTCTTGTCGACATTTATCAAGAAGTAGAGTTGGTTTCACATGAAAACAGAAAGAGGGAAGTTTTTGTTTCCCGTTGATTACGAAACCAGTTTCTATGCAGAAAGAAGATTGTTCCGTTGAGTCGGAAAGTTGAAAAGCGGGAACGAAGAAGAGAGGAGAAAGCGTTGGTTGCAGCACAACTGGACAGTGCAATCGAGAAAGAATTGCTGGAAAGATTGAAAACCGGAACGGTAGGTTTGAAATCTTGAATGAATTTAGTCTTGGAAGCAACCTGTTGTCACACAAGTTCGAACGTTTTCGGAAAGTGTTCGTTTTTGACGGCCTGCTTTGCTTCACTTTCAGTACGGCGACATTTACAACTTTTCCATGACTGCCTTCGACAAGGCAATTGAGAAAGAGGAAGTGGAAAGTGAGAGTGAAACGGAAGAAGTCGAGAAAGAAACTGAACTTGAAGAAGAGAAAGAAGGCGAAGAGGTGAATTTTCACTCGACGCCGCAAGTAGCGACCAAAACCAAAACGAACGTTCAGTGAAATACTCGACTTTGACGGACAAATTCACCCGTGAAGTGTTCTTTTCTGTTCATTGCATGAAGAGTGAAGCGGAAGTCGAGTACGTTGCAGAAGAAGACTTCGAGGAAAGCGACTTGTCCGATTTGGAGGTACAAACCGGATTGAATACGGTCTTGTTATTATTACCCTCGGCAGCACACATAGTCCGTGCCTTGTGTGCTTGTTGTCTGGTTGGTGTTACAGAACGCCACTGGATTTTGCCTTTTTTTTTTCTCGCACTCATGATATCCCACGAACTGCACCTGTGACTACCGGTACATACGAATGTGTGGTTGCTCAAAGATAACAGGACCTCCCAACCCCGTGGCACTGAAACAAGTGCAGTTGAACGCTGGCCCAAACGACTTGAAAATGCAACAAATAGAAAACTTCGATTCATTTTTGTTGCAGGATATGAGTGCTTGGAACGAAGATTCGTCGGAAGAGGAAAGCAGCTCGTCAGATGAAGATGCGCCTGGCACGTCGAAGCGCAAACCCGTGCTCAAGCGCAAAAGACCTAAAGTTGAAATTGAGTTTGAACCTGAAGTGGATCAACCGTCCACGTCCAAGGTGAAAGTGTGATCGTACCAGCTGGATTGTCCAAGTCACACGGGTGTGTTGGATGACCACGAAAACGGGCAATTTCCTCAATGAACTGTTGCGATGACTGTCGTCACTGCGAGAAAAGTACGAGCTGGAGCAGCACACTTGTGCCAGCCCGTGGTTTCCAGAGACCAGACACAATACTGAGGTCAGAAGCCCGAATTCAGAGTCTCGGAATTCAGCTGGACTTGAGTGAAAGGAATCCTGACAATTGTACGGAAGAAGTACATTGTCCTCTGAAGGCCCCAGATTTTCCCCGCACACAATTCAAAATTGGGCTCGGCTTTTGACGGACCCCGAATTGCCAAACCTGAGGAAAGATTTGACGTTGTTTGAAAGTTGGTCGCTTGCATTGATCCGAGCTGCAAGTTATGGTTGCACAGCCAATAAAACTTCCAAAATCAATTCGAGTTTTGTGACACGATTGTCCACGAGACGCGAGGTTGGCGAGGGAAAATGCCTCTGAGTCAAAGTGCCTCCCGGTGTCTGGGCCAAAACAGCACACAATTCAGGTCCAAAACTGGCTCAAGACATGCATGGACTTACACATGTGGATACATGTTCAGAAAATACCTGAGTGCATGGTGTACTCTTTATGCCCCAGCTGCAAGCTCCTCCCCCTGAACAAAGTTAAAACGGCACATTATTCAGGTGAAACCCCTACATTTAAGCCTCCAAAAACTTGTCTATTTGTTCCATTTTTATCAAACAATAATTGATATTTGTTCTATTTTTGTCAAATAACAATTGATATTTGTTCTATGTGAAAAATAAACCAACAATAATTGTTGTTTTCTTTTTTCTGTTTCTAAGTTTTTCGTTTCTTGAAGAAAGAGGCCAGTACTGCATTGGTGTGCTGTTTGGATCACAGATAGGAGGAGGCACGTTGCCACGTTGAGTATTTGTGCAGGGGAGGCAGTTTCCCTCGAGGGGCGCACTCCAACATCGGTTCGTCCAGACGTACCCGGTATTCACACAAAGGTAATCAATGCAACACCTCATCGCTCTGGCTCCGAAATAAGTGACAGCGAAGTTTTTGATCAACTACACAACCACTGAGTCACTGCTGAATGAGGTGACCAACGAGGACCTGTGCCGAATGTCATGTAAACCTTGCTTGGGCCCCAAGGTTTTTCTGGTGGGTTGGTAGAGTTGAGCAATTCTGAAAACAAGGACAGGCCCACAAAGCTTTTGCCAAGAATCCAAATGATGTGACCTGCCTGTGCTGAAAAAGAATGTTCATCCGTGTCCAATTGCTGATCATGACAATTGTTTGACTTTATTCATCCTCGTACCCCCCGGCCCCAACTGTAGGTGCATTGGACAGACACAGACACCGAGGGTTACGTTTAACAAAAAGACTGGTTCCGATTCGACCTTTCGTGTCGTAGTTTATTCATGTACATTCTCTCGTATGAAGTTCACGGCGATGTTTTCCTTTCATAACCGATAAGTTCTGGTTGCAGATTTCAGTCACTGCACATTTCAGTTCAGCATTTGCGAAACAACTTTTCGTCCCAAATTCAGGTTCACACTCCCACAACAGGCAATCGATCATTGGTGGTGCTTGAGTTCTTCCCGTAAATCTTTCACGTACATCGCTTTTCGGAATTCGTGTCTTTCATTCAAAACGGCCTGTTTCTTTTTCTTGCTGCTGCGAACACCGAGATAGCCCCCAATGATCAGAATACCCACAGCGGCCGTCGTCACCTGCAAAATACCAACACAACAGTGTTTTTATGTCAACACGGACCCGACGAGACGAAATTTTCACATTAGGGACGACCACACATCCAGAAACGGACGGATCTGAACAGAATGGGCCGCCTCAATCTTTGGGTTTATCAAAGACGCAATGGGGAGGTGTTGACTTGCACAATGGCGTTGTTTAGGATTTTGCGCTCACCTGCAAGAAATTTTCTAGGCTTTGTGGAATCATCAGTGTTTCGCCTGCTCCTTTTTCACGGCTTGTTTGACTTCGTACTCTAACATGTTTTCGCAGTTCATTATTCGCTCTACTTGCTCCTTCTTCGACTGAGTAAATTTGTAATACGCGAAGGCTGCCACAAAGACACCCAGGTAGAATTTCTGGAAAAATATCAATTCCCGGTGAAGATCTGCAAGATCTATTGTCAAGAAGTTCATCCAAATTTGTCAGCGTCCTGTTCGAATACATGCACAATGACGAGACTGACATGAAACCCCAAATTTCATCCAGAATTTACGGTCTGATGTGCAAAGAAACAGGCAGAGCAAAAAATGTTCTCCCTTCCATGTCAATAAATTTGAGACGGCCTGATATTTTGGTTCACACCTGATGACACCACGCAGCCTTCTTGATTTTCGTTTCAGTGCAGAAAAACTCGCAGACAATATTGGATGAACCTCAGCCACAAATGACGACGTACCGACAGCGTTCCTTTCCAGCGGAACCATTTATTTTCATGCACATCTCCAAAAGGGTCAGTCTGATTTGACGAACTTGACCCAGTGTTCAATCGAACGAGTTGAGTCACTACTCGTACGAGTATTGCACACCAAAAATGCGCTTAAAAAGTTCCTTTCACGCAATTTAGTCAACGCGGAACCATTCTCAATTGAACCAACACTGCAACCTGAGAGCTAAAGGAAAGACAAGGAGAGTCTGATCTGAGTATTGTAGATAGATCTATACTTACGTTGGACCTTCCTCTCAGTGTCCAAGAGTTGAAGTACCGTCTCCATCCCTTCAAGTTCATGCTGGGGTCATCTTCATCTATAAAGCCGTACGCATCTCGCGCTGGAGCCGACATGGTCTACAAAAGGCCGAATGAGCAGGTTAGTTTTGAAACATAGTTCCAGATCTACGAGTCTTAGATATAGATCTGCAGGGAAAATCTCGACGAGGGATCTGTGACACCAGATTTTTCGAGGGTCTAAACGTCCACCAGACTTTCAGAATTGTTCCACCTCAGTCAGAAGATGTGCGTGGCTACTCCCTGATCCAAAAGGTGGACTGTTCCTCCACTTCAACACTGCGGACCCTTGACACTGACCGAGGCGGCCATTTTTGGCCCAAGACCGGCTCCACAAGCAGTTCAATTGCATGGTTAGTTTACTGACAAGGACAACTGCCATTGGTCCACAAAATAGAGCAATGCATATGCTAACTATTTGACACCAACTTTGAAACAAATACTCACGATCGGCTTTCCTGCACCCCGGAAAGCTCCTCGTACGAGTAACCTTGCTTTTCACCTCTACTCTGTGCAGCCCGGCACCCGCAACGCATTGCAGAACGAACTGGGAACCGGGTGAAAATGACAGAACGGAAAGAGTGAACAGGAGAAAATTTTGTGCCAAATAGAAGCAATACAAACAAAATTCAGCACTTACATAATTACATTTTGAATATTCTATTTATTCTGTAGCTCACAGATCAGCTTGGTGGTTGAGTGTAAAAACTCGGAGAAAGCTTTAGCCGGTATTTACGAAGGTCATTGTTACAGGACGGTGTGCAAAGTAACTAAGCATGTTTTCTCACATGTTTGTTTGAATTTATCGGAATTTTCACGTTTAGAAGAGTTGTTTTCACTTGCAGTGTCGACGAGTGCAGCAATTCTGTAAGTAATAAAACTGTTTTTGTATTTCGAACACTTGTGAGGTAAGATCAGGCATGTTGAATGCGATGTTAGCGAGTTTGTTTTGAGCGATAAATGACCTGCAAAGGGACTCGAGACTACGTGTGCAACATGCTCACTTGGATATTGGATGTGTTCAAGGAACACAAAACCAGGCTGGACATTCCGTCTGATTGATCTCAGTTGCCGATGTTCTGTGGTTGGACACATTGATCTGGTGATCGATTGAGCTTGAAACGTTGGACCCTTGCTGGCTGGACTGATTTTCACAGGTCCTCGAATGTTGCTGGAACTACTTTCAGAAAGAGAAGGGAACATGGAAAAGGATGAGGAAGATTTCCCCCGTCGGGGCATTGAAAAGTTCACAAAGAAGAGAAAACAAGAGCCTGACCTGTTTCAGGTGCGTTGGGCCTCCGAAGAATGAAGTGCATTTTATTGTCGGGGGAGGTTGAGGCATCAAACGTGTCAATTCATGTTTTGAACAGATTCAAGTTTTGATTCCCCCAGGTTGGAGGTTTTGGTGGCAGTGGCGCAAAAAAGAAGAAGAGCATCACAAAGGAAGAGAGACTGGCAAAAAGAAAAGCAAAACTTCAAGCCGCAAAGGATCAAGAACAAGTGTTCAGGCCCAATTTGGCAAGAATTTCTCTACTGTCCCCAAAGGTAGTCGCATCAAGTGCCTTTTTGCGTGTTTTTTCATCAGAGCAGAAAAGGTGCCCGGTCTTGTTCGAACGTCAATCAAATGTTCCTGTTTCAGAGCATCGCGTCTGGTATGCTCATTGCGGGAGTGATCAAAGAGATTCACGATTATGACATGGATATTTCACTGCCGAACGGAATCACTGGATATCTGCCGATCACAAATATCTCATCAAGTTACACAGAATTGCTTCATCAACTGACTGAAGGAGATGCCGCTGTCAGTGAGGTGTGTAGTTGCTTCAAGTTTGTATTTCTGTGGACAAGCCAAATATTGTGTGCAATCTGAAGGCGTCAGTTGCTTCACAGACAAGTCTGACATGTTACGCTGTTGTTTGTGGGTCGCAAACAGGAAGTCTGCAGCCTGAGCGAACTGTTTCACGTTGGCCAGCCAGTGAGATGCAAAGTAGTTGACTGTGGGACAGATTTCAACAACAAAAAAGGAAAATGGAAGCCCAAACTGACAATCAACCCCAGAGATGTGAATGAAAACATCTCAGTCAGTTGCCTGAAAACTGACGTGGTAAGATACCCTACCGTTTTGAGAATTCTATTGATTAAATTCCGTGTCATATGAGGAGTAAGAAGGAACGTGTGGATTGTGCTTCTTTCAAGACACTGTGTGGAACGATCGCCAGTGTCGAGGATCGAGGATACGTCGTAGATCTTGGCATACCGAACGTGAAAGCATTTCTCACGCAATCAGATGCTGAAAGAGGCAGGACGGCGCAAGGTGCGTTTCTTGGAATTCGACGTTCCTGTGTGACAATATTTTTGTTCTTCGGTCCCATCGCAGATTTCGGAGCGTTTTCTTGTGCATGAGTAAACATGGTAAACATGGTGGTTTTCAGGCGCACTTCCAGGTCGACTTGTTTGCAGTAACTTGTTGCGTGATCTTCGATGAGGCAAGAATTTGAGCGTTGAGCGTTTTTTTTCAGTTGGGGCTTTCCGTGTCGGCAGTTATGTTCACTGCGCAGTCAAGGCTGATGTCCAACCGAGGGAATCGGGAAGAGAGAAAACATTTGTGAATCTCGTGATCGATCCCAGCAAAGTTTTCAGGCAACAGGTGGGTGTCCTGTTTTGCAATTTTTGTCCTCCAAGGGTCGTTTTGGGTTGGCTGACCGCATTGATTGCAAAGGTTTTGAGTGCGCGACTTTTGAATACGAACTGCTCATGTTTCAGACAAGCGAAAAGTCTGGAGTGACGATGCAGTCCTTGCAGCCCGGCATGGCGTTCACTGTTGTTGTATCAAAGGTAGGGAATCGTTCCAGCCACAGATTTTGGATTTCCATTTGATATGACAACAAAAAAGGCGCAACCGTTTTGTTTTGTTTGTGGTTGTTTGTTTCTGATAGGTGTTCGCGGAAGGTGTGGCAGTTAAATTTATGTCGTACACAGGCACGATCCACAGGTCTCATTTGGAGAAAAATTTAGACAACCTGGAAGTTGATCAACAGGTGCATGTTCTGGCTCAGTATTTCTTTGTGCCCTTGGTTTGTCACGTATCACACCCGCAGTCGACATCGCACTCTGCAGCTCACTGTTTCAAACGTGTTTTTCCTTCAGTTCAGAGCCGCGGTGATTTACATTGATCTCATCACCAAAGCTGTTTGCTTCACAACTCTTCCGCACGTATTGAATCCCGACCGAGCTCCATCAAGACCCTTCGGTGATCTGTCTGTGGGAACCACTGTGGACGAAGCAAAAGTGTTGCGAGTGGATGGATATCGGGGTGTGCTTTTTTCACTCGGCAACAAAATCACAGGATATGCTTCGGTAAGAACATTTCACTTCTAATTTGTTGATCAACGTCAATCAATTTGTGTGTGGTGACCAAAAGGAATTTCATTCTGGCTGAACTTGTCTTTTCCTTACAGAAAAAGAATCTTAGTGACTCAGAAGTCAAGAGCGTCGCAACAGAGTTCAAGAAAGGATCTTTCCACAAGTGTCGAGTGCTGGATTTCGACTACCTGGATCTTGTTGCTGGCGTCACGTTGAGAGAGTAAGAGACACGATGGGATTGCATGAAATTTGATTTGCGCAAACAAGTTGGACTTGAAACGACCACGGTTTTTCTCTCACAGGAGCATTTTGGCGCAGGCGTTTTTGAAGTACGCGGATATTGAACCGGGGATGGTTGTTGAGGTGAGTGCCTTTCGGTTTTTCTTTGAACTTACCTGTCGTGTTCTTGCGTTGTGCACCCACCCATTACGAGTACAACATCGTGTACACATGCATTTTTCAGGGAAAGGTGAAAAACGTTCAGATCAGAGGTGTGTCTGTTTCTCTTGGTGGGAACGTACAAGGCTTCATACCAGACATCCAAATGGCCGACATCCCTCTGAAGCACCCAGAGAAATTCTACAAGTCAGGCAACAAGATCAGATGCAAGGTACGAAACTGGTTGTGGCTCTGTATATTTATACGCCCAAGGCAAATGTGGTGAATACCTTCTTGCTGCTGAAGGCAACATGGTTCGGCTGTTTACGAAGGTACTCGTGGTTGAACCTGAGAAAAGACGTCTCCTGTTGACGGCAAAGAAATCGTTCCTCCACACCAAACTTCCGACCGTGACGAGTTACAGTGACTGCCAACGAGGAATGGTTCTCGAAGGGTTCATCGCTTCTGTCAAGCCCAACGGAGTTCTAGTCATCTTCTACAACAACGTCAAGGTGAGATATGTCGTGTGGTTGAAGGTCGCCTGTGATTCAAAATTTCAGTGGCACGACACCAACTGTTTGTGCGTGTATGTTTTCACAGGGTTGGGTGCCAAAGCCAGAACTGAGCGCTGAAGAAATAGAGTTTCCTCAGAAAATTTTCTTCAGGGGACAAGTTGTCAAATGCCGGGTGTTGGCATGCCACCCTGAACAAGAAAAGATGGTGCTGTCCTTCAAGGTCACTCTCAGTCCTTTCTTTTCTGTCAGATTCCTCAAAATAGTTATGATGTGGCAATCACGAGAAGCTGAGCGCTTTGTTGGTCATTTTCAGGTGGAAGGAAAAACTCCGTTTGGCGCTGGAAGTGCAGAGCTGCCGACCGACTTCGAAGTTGGAAAGGTTCGAACGGTTGATTGGCAACTCTGTCTTCGTTCTTTTCTTTCCTTTCATCTTCAGACCAGGATGTGTTGGTGCCTTTCAGACTTTCAACTGCAAAGTTGTGCAGAAGACGGATGCAGGAGTTGACGTCAAACTGAACAAGTCGGACACGAAGGCGTTTATTCCCAAGGCGCATTTGTCGGATCACTTCAGCATCTGTGATCCTTTGCTGGAAATTTACAAGGAGGGAGACACGATCAAGAACGTCGTTTTCCTCCCGTCCAAGGGAAACGTTCTCGTATCCTTTCAAACAACGACCTCGATGTGAAATGAGCCTCTGTTTGTAAACACGCGTGCCTCGTTTTCATTTTACGAAAGGAGCAGCATATTGTTTCTTTTTGCTTGTTGCTTGACTCGTGAAACACAGATTGCTTCCCGAAGACCATCGCTCTACAGACATGCAAAGGCACAAGGGTTTTTGACAGACTTCTCTGAGTTGAAGGTGAGAATACTTTACCATTTGAAAAAAATAGAATCGATGCATCTGACGCCTTGCTCTGCAGAGTTGTGTCTCACTGACTTGGTCTTCTTAAGCCTGGGCTGCTGGCGCCTGGAAGCGTTCGGAGAGTGATGGACTACGGCGTGTTCATCGATCTGGGAGGAGGACTTGTTGGGCTGGCTCCAAACAAGGTTGGTTTGTCCAGGGAACTATTTTCCCTGCTGTGTTTGATTTCATGCTCTTTAGTTGCTTTTACTTCATGCAAGATTCCTCACCTTCCACTTCACTTGCTTTTGTTTCAGTACTTGTGTGACAGACGCATTTCTGAACCACGCTCGGCCTTCCAGCACGACCAGGCTGTGGTCGCCAAGGTGACAGAAGTTGATCACGACCGGAAGCGCTTTTTGGTCAGTTTGCGCATGCAAGATTGCTACCACGGGGACACGAACATCGGCGTGAACATGCTACAGGATTATCTCAAGGACTACGACCTCGTGCGGCAGTCTTTTGAGAACAAGAAGGGTCAGTTTATCCTGTTCGTTTGCGTGCTCGTGTTGTTGGGACTTTGCTGTGAATGTCTGTAATCGACGGTTGAGTGGGCACCTTTGTCATTGTAGGACAGAGAAAGAAGTTGGTTTCGCACCAAGTCGGGACTTTGGTCGAAGTGACGGTGAAGAATGCAAACGAACATGGCGCAATCTGTGAACTGGAAGACGGAACGAAAGGAATCGCGACGGAAGAACATTTGGGAGGTGTGTGCAAACCAGACGTTGCTTTCTGAAAATTTGTAAAAACATGCCACAAGCACTTTTGGTTTTCACCACTGACCGCCAAGTCCACAACTCTACGTTTTGCTATGGCTTCAGAGACAACGTGTGAAGTTGGAAAGAAGCTCAGAGGAGTTGTTTTGCACGCCGACTTGCAAGCTGTCTGTCTCGAACTGAGCCTGAATCCGAAACTTGTGAAGGCTGTGAAAAATTTCACTGACAACAAATTCTCATCGGTAAGCCGGAACAACAGAACCCTTGTCAGCGTAACTCTGCCAGTACTTTCGATTCCTGCACAAGGGTCCGACATTTTAAATCCTGTATGATAATCTTGTTCTCAGGCGCAAGAAGGCCAGGTGATGAAGTGTGAGGTGCAGCTGATCAAAGAAGAGTTCGTCCTGGTGTCTCTGCAGGCTCACTGCGTGGGTCGGCTTGCGTACCTCCCGGCGAAAAGGGTGAGGAGAGTTCGCGGAATTTGTTTCGCTGTTGTCAATTCACGTTACGTTGGTTGTTGTTGGGCAACTGGTGCCGTAGCGTTGTGAAAATCATAACGTCATCGCTTTGCAGCATCCAAATGATTTCTTGGAACGACATCAATATGTCGTCGGTCAGGTGAACAACGTCGTTATCAAACGAGTCACCCCACACAATGTGCTGGCGAGTCTGCGGTTGCATGAGAAGGTGTCGGAACTCTCACAGGCTGAAGGCTCCAGTTCCACCAAACATCATTTGATCTACAAACCTGGAGTGGTCGTTGCAAACGCCGTGTGAGTCGTCGAGATCCAGTTGGATTTCAGATGTGTTTGATTTGGCAATTGATGGGGCTTCGATACATAGAACCTTTTTGTGCTTCACACATTGCACACTGAGTTTTCTTTCTTTGACTGCAAATGTTTGCAGGGTCAAGGCGGTTCACGAGTTCCAGCTGAACATCTCCCTCAATGGCACGCCTGCTCGAGTGCACGTGACAGAAGTGGACGACAACCCTTCCGAGGTACGACTTGCAGAATTTTGGGAGTGATGCCCTGGAAGAAACGGCAGGACAAAAAAGTGACGAGGAATTTCGTTCAGCTGTTCGTCTGTCCAATTTTAGGGTGAAAATCCTTTGAAGCGGTTTCATGTGAATCAAGTGTTGAAAGTGAAAGTCATTGGAAGCCGCCAAGTGGAATCAAACAGGTGTGTGAAGGACTGAGGTATCGAAATTTTGTTTCCAATTTCCTTCGTCCAAAATTGTGCTTCATTTCACCCGAAGTCACGGTAACGACGCAGGTATTGATTGTGTGCGACGCTCTGATTGCGACAACACTATTTTTGCAGGCCAACCCTGAAAGGGCCACTGAAGAGGTTCATACCAGAATGCACACTGAAACAGAGGTTTGCATCATTGAAATTTTAGTTGTGTCTCAGTGGTTGTTATGCGGCTCGTCGAACGCGCTTCGTTTTCTTTTGTGCTTTGCAGCATGCTGGACGCGGAGGGCTTGTCGGAAGGGGAAGCCTTGGACGACCGAAAGTACAACATTGGTGACAAGGTGAACGTGTTCGTGGAAAAGGTAAGTGGTGTTGAGGTTCAACAGCATTCGTGGTTTCATGGCTTCTGAAAGTATGCAGGCTTCTTTTTGAATTCATTGGTTGCTTTTTGCAGTTTCACGGGAGTTACTTGCAAGGACATCTTTCTCCAGCTGTGACCGCGAAAGTGCACATTCTGAACTGCAGCACAAACTCAGAAGTTGTGAAGAACCCAAACCTGAATTTCCACGCAGCGTGCAGTTACACTGGACACGTGATATCTGTTCAAGGGGGCTACGTGGAGGTGTCATTCACGGGTAAGGAAAATGCTCTGTGAATCTGGTTGTCCTTGTCTTCCACTCCAACTGGTGCTGTGATTTGTAAGTTGAGCTTGCACGATCGTTTCAGGCTCCAAGCCAATTGTGGAGGAGGGGGCCGTTGTGCAAGGCTTTGTGTTGTCAAAAAACCCAGGGTTGGGTGTCAAAGTCCAGCTGACTGGAAACAAAGTTGGACACATTGCTTTGTGTGACATGAACGACGAGTACACTGACGACCCGACAGAAAAGTTCGATGTTGGACAGTGTGTTCAGTGCTACGTTCTACAGTCGAACGAAAGTGACAAGAAGAACAGTCTTTCACTCCGGAAATCAAGGTACACTTCACACTGATGTTCCCTGTGGATCCCAAGCTCCTTGTTGGTTCTTCTCAATCTGAGCTTGTTCTTTTGTACAACAAAAATTCGATCGTTCGCAGGATCAGCAGCAGTGTTGATGTCAAGGACCCTGAACTGAAGACCAGAGACTCACTGAAACTGGGACAGGTTCTCCGGGGATACGTGACGAATTGCAGCAACCAAGGCATTTTTGTCAGGTGAAAACCGTGTGGTGTGATTTGTTTCTGAGTGGTTCCTTTTTCGTAACCACACAGTGATCAGTCAGTCGCACTGTCGCGTCATAACCAGTACGTTCTGCGCTTCCTCACTGAGAAACCTGCTGCTAATTGCATTCGGCATCTTCATGAGCCGAGCAACCTGCAGTTTTACGATGGGCATCAGGGCAACAAACGTGAAATCAGCGTTTGTGCTGTGTTGATGGCCTTCCAGAACACGTTTGCATTCTGCACTGAAACAACGAAAATGTCACATTTCAGTTTATCCAGAGATGTGTCAGGCCGTGTGAGGTTTCAGTACGCGTCCGAGTTCTTGCTTGAAGAACCCGAGAAAATCTTCAAACCCGGGAAAGTAGTCACTGTCAAAGTTTTGAGGTGAGAAAATCGTTCTGTCAGCAGTTGATAAACATTCTGGTCAGAAAAAGAAACAACCTTGGGTGGAAGGTTGTGCGTCCGTTGTGAAATGGTGTCGATTGTTTTGTTTCAGCATCAGCAAGAAAACTGGACACGTGGATCTGTCAATGCTGCCAAGAGATACTGGTGTCAAAGAAGTAGTTCCCAAAGAACTGAAGGGTCGGAAGCGCCAAAGAAAGAATTCCGACTCCAAAGGTGCGAGGATAAAGCTTTGATAAGTGTTGCTCGATAAGTTCTGGAACATGTATCATTCACAGTGACACTTCATGTCGTGAGACATTTGCAGAAGGAAGAACAGGCAGAAAGAGAAGATCATCTGTCAGTGTCAGCGAATCCAGTGACAGTGGTGTGCCGTCGAAAAAGAAGAAAAGTGATGAGGTCGTGATAAAGGAGGCGCCCAGCGAAGTACAAAATGTGGTGGAAGAAGACTCAGAAGACGAAGATGAAGTCAAGGTACCTGCATCGACAGTCTCTTGAGCGAAGTACTGAGGCTGTGGTAGTGTTCTGGTCGGAATTGCAGTGTGCTTAGAATTTGTTTACTTTACAGGTTGTTGACCAATCAAACAGCGACACCGCACCCAGGCTGTCGCTGACATCAGGCTTTACTTGGGATGACGACTTCAAGGTTCCTCTGCAGTCCGGTGATGTCGTCGCGTCCGATTCAGACAGCAGCGGTGACGAGGCTGAACAAGAGTCCAAGAAGGTGCGCATGAGGGCAAACTTAGTTCGCTGTCATGTCTGCAAAAGATTCATATATTGTCACTCCAGCATGAACTGTAACAGCAATTTGGACTGAGAACTGGTCTGAGCTTTTCCCGTGTTTTCAGAAGAAGCCCCGGACCAGAGCGGAGAAGAAACAATTGCAGAGGGAAGAAGAGAGAAGGCTGTCAGAAGTGAGTCGAGAAATTGCGGCGTGAATTCCGATTGTATTTCCGAAGTTGTGATTGAAAGCGCACTGAGCTTGACCCGAAATGTTCATTGCAGCGAGAGAAACAACTGCTGGATACAGAGCGCGCTCCTGAGGTGGCGGACGACTTTGACCGGCTCGTGTTGCAGTCGCCGAACAGCTCAATGGTGTGGATGCGATACATGGCGTTTCATCTGGAGACAGCTGAGATCGAGAAAGCAAGAGCTGTGGCTGAGCGGGCGCTCAAAACCATCTCATTCCGGTGAGAAGCGTTGCACACGAAGAGAACGGGAAATGCGCACGCGAAGAAAATTTTTTCACACGTTTCTTGGATAGCGTTGAAATGGATTGTTTTGCCGTCAAGCATGCTCCTTTTCCACGTGTTGTTGACATCCACAGTGAAGAGCAAGAGAAGCTGAATGTGTGGGTCGCCTTTCTCAACCTGGAAAACATGTACGGGACGCACGAATCGCTGACGCAAGTGTTCGAGCGCGCACTGCAACACAACGAACCCCTCAAGGTGTATCAACAACTCATCACCATCTACATCCACTCAGACAAACTGGAGGCAAGTAGACGTGTTGAGTGTCAGATTATTGTTGGGAAGCGCAGGTGGTGGTGGACTCTACCTTGGTTGTTGGAAGGTCTGATGCAATTTTGTTCCTTCTACAAACCAATGTGGCTCTTTGTAGGCTGCCGAACAGCTGCACAACACGATTGTGAAGAGGTTCGGTCAAAACAAGGAAGCCTGGATAAGTTTCGGGCAATTCTATTTCCACAACAAGAAAATTGACCAGGCCAGAAAGCTGATGCAGAGGAGTCTGAAAAGCCTGGAAACGAAGCATCGTAAGTGCTGTTGTTACGATTGTCGTTGCTGGATTTATGGAAACGAAGTTCGATGCTGTACGTTTGCTGAAAGGGCCTTGTTTTGTCGCAGATGTGGAGGTTCTGAGCAAGTTTGCGCAGATGGAGTTCAAGCTAGGCGAGCCAGAACGAGGAAAGACAATGTTCGAGAACATCCTGAACAGCTACCCGAAGAGAACGGACCTTTGGTCCATCTACATAGACATGACGGTCAAGCAGGCGGACGTGTCGGACGTCAGGTAAGCGAGTACACTGAGTTTGAAGGTTCTGTCGTGCAGCCCATCGCTATTTCTGTGACATTCATGTATTTTTTGTGTGCTTTTTGCAGACAATTGTTCGAAAGAGTGATTCACATGAACTTCTCTGCCAAGAAAATGAAGTTCTTCTTCAAGAAATACTTAGACTTTGAGGAGAAGTTCGGAACGGAAGAAGACGTGTCCGTTGTAAAACAAAAGGCAGTAGAATACGTGCAGTCAAAAGCAGAAGACACGTAAGGGTGACTGCGTACAATTTTGTCCCTTTATTGACCAAGCAAAAGTACGTGTGTACACAGCAAAAATGTTCTGTGAACAAAAGGCAAAAATGAATAAAGTAGGAAAACTGAACAAAAAAGCGTTCATTGTCCCTGCAGTCATTCGTGACAATAAATCACGAAAACAACAGAAGGAAACGGAACTGTCCGACAATTTTGCAAAAAGAGGACCAAAAGAGGGAAGGTACTGGCACAAGGACATCAAAAAGAATGTGCACAGTTTACGTGCGCGACGTTGTGATCTTGGAACTAAAAATCTCAACTATCATCCAGAGAAGAGTTATCTTCGGGCGCCTCTTGCACGACGGCTGTCAGAGTGACGGGCATGGTCTGGTCCACAGTGACCACGGTCACTTCTCCGGACAAGTTGAGCGGCGACTCAACAACGACGGGGCCATCTTCCCCCTCGGCCCACTGCTCGTCACCTTCCGGCTGTTCCTGCATTGGCGTCGCCGGCGCCTCGCGCTGCGGTTCCCGCCACACCTCCACCCTCGGGCCCGACGGTTCCCAGATCGGATCCTCCTCTTGACTGCTGTGGCACACCTTTGAACAGGAAAACATGTCTCACACAAAGGTAAATTCGTAGAATCGCAAAAGAATTGCACACGCTGGCGTCTCGTGAAACAACTGAAAACGCTGTACGTGCGTGTGACTTCGCACGTACTTCTTCGTGCTCCCACTCGGGTTGTTCGTGACTCTGCTGGTGTACCACGTCTTCCTGGTCGTCCTGCTGGTTCATGAGCACCATCATGTGCTGCTGCTGGATTCCCACGTTTGTGATCAGCTGCTCAGTCGACACCTGACGAGACGTGAGCAACCGTCAGGAGGAACACTGGAATCATGCTCTGAGCAACTGCGACACGACACAAATGGACAAGTAGTGTTTTGGGAGGGTTTTTTTTTTTCACGAGAGTTCAACAGACCCACCATCTGGAGACAAAACAACTGCACATGTGGTGGGGAGGACCAACATTTAGCTGAAACCTGAAGAGCGCCAGGACGATCCCAACGCTGACCAGGGTGATCAATCAGAATTGGCACGCGCGTGGCCTTTGGCAATGCTTTGAGAGGCGACCTGCTTGGACTTTCAATGCAACACTTTTTCCAAAGCTCCGTGCTTCCTCTCCCCATCCAAATTCACCCTTGTGGAGACTTACGTCTTCGGAAGACCTGACAACGGTGTGCGTAGGCGTTGCGTTTTGTCCGGCGTGTTGCACGATGTTCGATTCCACGACGGCAGCCGGCTGCAGGATTGTCAACGTGTCGTCAGCAGCAACCGACGTCGTCAGACCACACACACTTGGAGCAGTGTTGGGCGAGTCCAGAGTGCGCACAACCTGCAACTGCAGGCCATCGTGTGATCACAGTTCTGGAACTGCGTCCAAAATATTTTGTACCGAGTTCAAAACAGTTGCCCAGAACAGGGTATCCTGAAAAAGATCGAACTCTCAGGAGTTGTGTGAAACCCAACGAACTCTGCAGCCATGGCGAAGACAGGACTGATTTTTACCTCCTGCAAATTCGTTGCTTCCAGCTGACCTCCCTCACCAATCTGAAATGAGGTCCTTGCATTAATCGCGAGATTTTGTTTGGCCCTGGTTTCGACGTCCAAAATCGCACTTCGTGCATGTCCCTCGACAGACGACTGAGTTCCAATCAAACGGTAAATTTAAGTTTTGTGGTATCAACGAACATCTGCACTGGTTTGTTTCACTTGTGCACAACAATTACCTCTTGGATGGACTGAACTTTCGCAAACACGAACCTGTACGATTTGAGCGTTTGGTATCTTGTCGCCGACAGCGGAAGAAGTTTTGCTCTGCGGTGCGTTGTTCTGAACCACAATTGCAGTTGCCTGCGGTTTCAGTTCCATCTTCTGTGCGGGCACGGGTATCTGTTGTACTTCTACAGGATACGGTCCTCCGTGATCCATCATGTAGGGAGGATACGGCATGTGTGGGTGATAGTGCTGGTGGTAAGGGTTGTGCTTCTGCGAGCCTGTGGCGAGTCCTCCGTAGGTTGCATAAAACTGTGGCGCTCCTGAAAAAGAGACCTGATGTCGGGAATGACAGTAAACAGAATCAACAATGAGGCTCTGATAAGTACAAGCGAGACAATGCTGTGCAACAACTGTGTTTTGTTGATAAGTGAAAAAACACACGCATACCCACAGTCTGATGGTATCTCCACGGATCAGGTACCCCTGGCCCGACAGGGTAAGGAGCGTGAGGCGACCCTTCTGCCACAATGATCATCTGGTTCCCAGGTTGGCTTACAGTTGCCGACTGCATCGTGACTGATGCTGCCGTCTCTGCTTTTTCTTCTCCGTTTTCTGGAGGAAAGAAACTGTTTCAGAAACCAAGAAAGTGTTACACTGCTCTTTGTTGTCCAACCAATCAGAACACAAAAGGCAGAGACGAAATCACACTGAGACCTGACTTCCTTTTCGCTGCGTGGAACTGAATGACGGCTACCTGGTTCGTTGACATTGGTCTGTAATTCCTCGAGACTCGATGTTGTAGATTCGGATTCTTGTTTGGTTTCCTGCATCACTCCAACCGGAACTTCGACTGTCTTCCCCAGAGCAGACTTTTTCTCCAGTGTGCCTGGCACGGCTAGTTCTTGAAAGTGTGGAGAAGTGTGTGGAGGCCAGAACCCTGGACCAGCCACTGGATACGGACTGGTTGGGTCGTGAGGGGGCATCGTTGGTGGTGGACCTCCCTTTGCCCAGTTGTGCATCATGGGATCATACGACTCCCAGTTGACAGGACAGTGCCAGGGACAGGAGCACATCATGGGTGGGGGAGGCCGCTCCCCGAAGCTGCGACGGTATGCTGCAGGTGCCAAACTGCTGGCGTCCATCTGCAATGTGAGAAACTAAACTGCACTTGAAAACAGTGTATGACCTGTTTGCAAAGGTTGTTGCAAGATGCTGGTTTCCCGGTTTTCGACACGTCTCCAAAAAAGTGATTCGTGTTCTCAGCAGTGTGTTGGAACAGCGCGAGCGTGCCTCACGGAACTTGACCAGATAGAGATTTTGGAAACCCACGAAACATCTGACGTGAAATCTTCGATGCATTGGAAACAAGAAGCAGTGCTCAAGGCAACTGCAGTGCGAAGTCCCTTGTACCGTACAGCAACCGTTGCAAGTCACAATCCTGCTGAAATGGGCTTGGGGAATTTTTTTTTTGGGTCAG
>JAAUXT010145685.1_pt1 | contig 22261 bp, 28 predicted proteins | sample 7278171 | NCBI WGS metagenome assembly JAAUXT01 (sample SAMN14350112, study PRJNA611818) | marine sediment metagenome | isolation source: surface marine sediment (1.8m) | place: French Polynesia: Moorea | collected 2018-08 | reverse complement strand
TGCAGAGTGTGCGTGTGTGTGACGAGGTGTGCGTGCAGTGTGTGGGTCTGATGAGGTGTGCGTGCAGTACGAAAAATAATCAGCTCCTGCAGAATTGTGCGTGTGTGTGGTGTACACCTGGTATCAGTTCGTGCAGGGTGTGCGTGTGTCATGAGGTGTGAGTTCCTTTGATTTGTGGTGGGTTGCATCGCGCGACGCAGCCCTGTTCACCAAGCCTCGGGACGGGTCAGCACTGGCCACTGCACAGGTCAATGTGGGTCCTGCATCCCTTTCGCATGTCTGTGCACAAGGGCACTGCATTTTGCGAAGGCCTCTGGACTTGCGCAGGGATGCAGCACCCATTGACTTGTGCAAGGATACAGCTCCCATTGACTTGTACAGGGCACAACACACGACTCCGACACGTCCAGAACAAACTGATGACAGGAGTTGGACTCACGACGACGAAGGTCTCAACGAACGAGTGCGCGAACTCGAGGTCGGCGGCGTAGTCCCGGAAGTCGAGCGCCTCCTTGATGGTGCCGAGCGCGATGGCGCCGAGATGCAGCGTGATGAGGAACGCCTCCGCGCGAATCGCCTTCACACACAGAGAGCGGGACGTGACACGTGCGTGTCTCGCGACGTCATCGGGCCGTGCAGTCATGTTGATTAAATTAGGCCTTTGGTCACCACTGGCACACACACACACACACACACACACACACACAAACATGTACACACAGCTGGACATGACCCGCGTGTGCATTTTGCAGTGCAACTGGTGTACCTGCCTTTGTTGTGTTTTTCTGTGTGTCTTTTTGTCCCAGGTCTCTGTCATGCGCTTTGGGACAGGCAGTTGTGGCTATCCTTCGCACACACGTACACACACGTACACACGCACACACACTAACACACGAACACACGCACGCACAGTCTCTGCATTTCTGTCACGTGCATACGCATGCCATGTCTCTGACGCGCACTGGCACAGACACACACACTCACACACACACACACACACACACACACACAAATTTTACGTTCTCTCTCTCTCTTTTTCTCTCTGTCTCTCTCTCTGCAGGCATGTCTCTCTCACGCACGCACACGCACGCACCTGCCACAGCGTCCTGCAGCACGTGGTCCTCTTGTGCGCCAGGGTGCAGGGGCAGCAGGCGGACTGCATCACCTCGGCGTTGCTCATGCGCATGCGCTGTGCCTCCCGGTCCACCACGAACCGCGTAGCGTACCTGCAGCACGGGGGGCGTCACGTGGGTGGGGCCAGGCAGACCCAAGGGGAAGTCCCCCAGATCCAGGGACGAGGACACGTTGGAGCCAGTGGTGGTGCTTGACAGATCAGGAGTGAGGACTAATGGATCCAGGGTCCAGCCTGGCAAGTCCAGGTTGAGGCCTGACGGATTCTGGTATGGGCCCACCACATCTGGATGTGGGGCCTCTCAGATCCAGGGATGGGGACCCACTGGATCCAGGTAGAGGCAGGGCTGCCGGTCCAGGGTTTAGTTTGTCAGATCCATGGCAAAGTCCGTCAGATCCAGGGATGGAACTCGATGGATCCAGAGATTGAAACCATCAGTGCCCTCGGTGCACCATGTTCAGAGGAGCAATAAATTGGAGGAGGTTCGGAAGCGGCGCGGTGCGCTGCCTGTGTCCTCCAGCGCACACGTCCAAAATATCGATCTCATCCTTTGATTTGTGCAGAAAAACCACCCCAAATTACGAGCATTTGATCGATTCCATTTGCACAAAAACGAGCTCCACGCATACGTGTGAATAGTCTGTGCAGGAGGTGATGAAAGTTTGCTGGCAGGAGGTAGGTGGCTTTTTGTTCACACCCTCTCCCGGCTCCCCCCCCCCCCCGCCAAACACCATTCTTTGCCTTGCCTTGTTTTCCAGTTTCGGGTCCCCTTCACTGGCCTTAACCCACCCCAGACCCCCGCTGTCTGCCTTGTGCCCCTGTATGATCCATCCGTAGTGCGTGTTTACCCGCACAGAACCCCACCCACTGCCCTGGCTCCCGTGCACGTTGCCCTCCTCTCCCGCCCCTGCCCCCGACGCACCCGTGCCCCTTCTTAGCCCTGTGCCCCAACACGCCAGACCTGACCCCTGTGCCCCGCTCTGTCCCCTACGTCCGCCCTGACCCCCTGGTATACCCCCTTGAACCCTCTGCCCCACCCTGTCTCTCCCGAAACCCTGCCATTGCCCCTGTGTCCATTCCCTGCCATGTGCTTCAACATGATGTGGCCATGCTGCTCATTCTCCCAGCCCTGACCCCTGTGCCCCGCTCTGCTCCCACGTCCGCCAAGGGCCCCACACCCCCTGTACCCACCTCCCACCGATGCACCTGTACCCTGCTCTGTCCCCCCCCCCCAAGTCCGCCCAGTCCCTCCTGCCCCGCCCCACCTCCCCCCCCGCTGACGCACCTGTGCCCCTCTGTCCCCCACGTCCGCCCCTGACCCCATGCCCCGCCCCGCCCCCACCTCACCTCCCCCCCCCCGACGTACCTGTGGCCCTTCTCCGCCTTGTGCCCGAGCACGATGCAGCCATCCTGCGGGTTCGCAGACACGTTGCTCCCGAACGACGTGTCGGCCGCGCTCGACCCGATCAGGCTCGACGCGCTCACCGACTTCCGGGGCACGTCCACGTTGTTGTTGAGCACGAAGTCGCTTCCGGTTCCGCCGGTGGGCGACGGGGGTGACTTCCGGCCGAACATGGTTTCACTTCCGGTGGCGTTCAGTTCGTCAAATCCTGCCGAGATATCCATTGTCTGAGTGGAACGAATCAGGTCAAGATCCACAGATCCGTAGCGTCTGACGTCGACGTCATTGAACGTGAACCAACGTCACAAACGTGTGAACGTTCAAGACGTGAACGTCAAATCGCACGACATGACATTTCCACGTGAAATCACGCCGCGTAAAAATCACGTGGTGTGAAACGAGATTTGAATGGAATGCTCGAGCGATTTGTCTCGCACAACGACACAGCTGCACCGTACGTGGCGCATTTCGCTCAAAAGACGCAGCGCGTTCACACCGCACTCATCGCTGTTTGAAGCTGTTGTCTTCCACAGTGTCGCTGCTCATCGTCGGTCGATGTGCGCTCCGCTCATGTCGAGTCACGCCCCGTGAGCGCGTATTGATACGCTGCGTACTCGTACGTTGCGAACACAGCTCCAGGGGCGGCCCCAGGGCAGGCGAAGGGCCATGGGCATGGGGGAGGGCCGGGGGTTTAGGAGCAGTCAGCGGGGGGGGGGGTACCGCGTGTGGGCTGGGGGACAGGAGCCAGCCTGAGGAAGGGCGGACGCCTGTCTGTCGGGGGGGGGGCACAGCCTGGCTGAAGAGCAGCAGGGGGCAGGGCATCCCAACCAGGAGAAAAAGACCTCAGGCCAGGGGGAGGTGAATGGAGCCCAAGTCTGCTGCACAGTATTGGGAGGGAGGGCATTTGGACAAGGACTCCAGCCGAAGGCAAATATTGCCCGGACCTGGGACTCCAGAACTCAACCAAAATCGTGACAGACGGATGTTGGCCAACAAATATCAGAGCCTGGGAGTTGGGGCCCTCACACCACGCACACACGCACGCACACACACGCACACACGCACACACGCACACACGCACGCACGCACGCGCACACACACAGACACACACACACACACACACACACAGATCCGCGCCTGGTGGCTTCACTGTTTCCCCTGTTTAAAACGCATCGGCACGTAAAACGAGGGAGCAAAATGGGCGAGACGCCATTACCTCCGACAATGAAACCGGCTCCACATTTTGCAACGACACACACCAAAGCTGGTTTATCTTGTATTATTTCCACAACAAAAGCTTGGGGACCTCGAGAGTTTCTGATCCCCTGACGTCATCCCAACGGAAGCGTCGCGAGGGGAAGAAGAACGCTACGCGCGACGCGCTCTGGGTGAAACAGGCTTCCATTGATTTTGCGGGCCCCAAAGGGGGTGTCGAATTTCGAATGAATTTTGCAGCTCGCTAGCTGTTGATCAGAGTGACAAAAACTCTTTGTTGTAAGTGTCGTTCTTTATGAGTGGGTTGGGAGGAGGTGCCTTCTGCCACACCCAAACTTTCTTGGGGGGGGGTGAATTCTGTGCATTTGCAAAATGGAGTTTGCTGCCTCCGGTCAGGCCTGCCTGGGGTTTCCCTGTGTGATCCGGTGGGGCCTTTCGGGACAGGCAGCGTGCAAAACGCAGATACCTGTACAGTACCTGCCCCTGAACCTACTTTTCTTTCACGTTCGTGTTTTCGTCATTGGGTTTGTGCCCCACCTACTCAAGGTTGGGTTCTCTACCCCTGACCTAAACCTTGCACATTTTGCTGTCTCTTGTTTCACGATTGTTCGAAACAAACTTTTGCAAGTGGCCAATTCATGTTGTGTGTGTGTGTGTGTGTGTGTGTGTGTGTGTGTGTGCGTGTGTGTGTATTCCTGTTGTTGTTCTTGTCCCTGTGACCTGACGCAGCCTGGCGGGGACACACCTCAGAGCACGACGCGACCTCAGCGCTGAGGACAACGAGACGCACCATGGCGCAGCACACACAATGCGCTCTGTTGTTTCTCCTCCCGTCACCGTCACCGTCACCGTCGCACACCCCACGTAAAAACGCCATTCCAGACCCTGGACTGACAGGACTTACCTGACCACAGCAGACTTCCACCTGTTGCTCTCCAGGTACCAAACTTCTGTGCTTGGAATGCAAGTTGAGCTCAAAAGGCCCAGGGAAAGCGGGACACTATGCAGCAGGGGAGCACACACACACACAAGCCACCATGCTCCAGTTGTCACAGCCGCACAGGAAAACGCGTTCACCTGAAATTAACTTTTTGCGAGAGGAACGCAGAGAGATCCACAGACACACATACTCGCCCATGCGTGTTGCTATCGTTGACACCTGTGTGCCCCAGGCGTAAACAACAAACACAACACTGAGAAGGACAACAGCCATACTCGCTTCGCAAGTCCACGCAGTGGCATGCCTGCGCACAATTATTTGGGAGGTTGAATCCAGGATTTGTTGAGGGGGCGGCCTATTTCAGGGCGTTCCATTGTGGTAAAACTGAACATGCAAAAACAGAACTTCGTGTGCACTTGGTGCAAAAGCGATTCTGCCGATTTCAGGTGCCTTCAATTTTTTTTTGCGTTCTGTGTTTTGCGGCAAAAGTCAAGGGTGGCGTCAAAATTTAACATGACAGCCAAAGTGATCAAGGGACAAAAGGCTAGAAATTAAAATATAATGCGTTTTGCGGCAAACGCTGGGCGGCGTAACTTGACGCCGAATATGACGCAGGTAGCTTGCCGCCAATAATTGATGGGAGCCGATTCTTGACGCAAAACTTATGGACGCATCAATGATTAATGCCGCAAAACGCAGCTTCATTCAAGCCACCTTTGAGAAAGGATTCCCCCCCCCCCCAGGGTCCCAGTGCTGTACGGCGGCGGGAAACACGGAGAGTGTGGTCAGTCTCGAGACTGAGACCAGAGCCCTGTGACAGAGACTGAGACCAGGGCTGCGACAGAGACTGAGACCAGGGCCCTGCGACAGAGACTGAGACCAGGGCCCTATGACAGAGACTGAGATCCAGGCCCTGCGACAGAGACTGTGACCCGGGCCCTGCGACAGAGACTGAGACCAGAGCCCTGTGACAGAGACTGAGACCAGGGCTGCGACAGAGACTGAGACCAGGGCCCTGTGACAGAGACTGAGACCAGAGCCCTGTGACAGAGACTGAGACCATGGCCCTGTGATAGAGACTGAGACCACAGCCCTGCGACAGAGACTGAGACATGGGCCCTGTGAGAGACTGAGACCATGGCCCTGCGACAGAGACTGAAATCCAGGCCCTGCGACAGAGACTGAGACCAGGGCTGTGACAGAGACTGTGACTCGGGCCCTGTGACAGAGACTGAGACCACAGCCCTGCGACAGAGACTGAGACCCAGGCCCTGCGACAGAGACTGTGACCAGGGCCCTGCAACAGAGACTGAGACCAGGGCTGCGACAGAGACTGAGACCAGAGCCCTGCGACAGAGACTGAGACCAGAGCCCTGCGACAGAGACTGAGACCAGGCCCCGCACGCCATCTCAGTCCTCTTACAACCTGACACGAGTCAGAAACGATCCCCGCCCCCCACGCTCCTCACAACGCGAACACAAAACAATATTTAATGTTTGAAAATTCCTGTGTATTTGAGCATTTTTATGTACAAGGCACAATGTCTGTACACGAAGCGATTTTCAATGTACAAGCGTATCACACAGATCACGGTAGCGAGGTTTAGCAAAGCGCCCGTGCTTCCCGCTGAACGTCGTGTTTGGTGACGTACACGTGCCACGCGCGGTGGGTACAGGGTACTTTGCTAAAACCGCCTAATGTTTCAAGTTTGTGCATCATAAGTTTGCAATGTTCATCTGACATACCCAGTACAATTGCCAGTTTACGAACGAAGGGGAATCCAATTCTGCCATTCACGATCTGGTCATGACGTCAGTGGAATTCGCTGGGCGTCATAATGAGGTCGTGCACGGCAGAATTGGAATCCCCCTCGCAATGCACCGTTTGCGCATGGACGGCCACATCGCTTTCACAACGGCAACATTTGACGTGCACACGTGTGCGTACCGTGTACACGTGCCCCCCTCGTTTCACCGCCTGTTACAAGCTTCTTGTCTGGGCTGGCATGTGCCACGGAAGCCAACTCGTGACGTTTGATAAAAGAAGGCCACAAATTCGCAGGTTGCAGGTTTCCTGCACTCCAACCGCAGTACTTGGTTGTCCCGTGAGTGCGCATGCGCCCCCAGGGCCGCCGGAAGCTGCCAACACGTGACACGAACAGTAGAGTTTATCGTGTCCAATTGCGAACGACGTCGCAAAAGCACACGCGCGCACACCAAAATTTCTTCTTGTTCCATTTGCGGTGTATTCTTCCCGTAAATGCCGGATTGATTCTCAGACAATTTCGCACGCACACCCCAACACGCACACACTCTCAAATGTGCAGAACTGTTAGAAACGTGCACAACGCGAGGCACAGTTTGCAGGACAAATTCAAACTGGAGACTTGCGCACTGACTGAAACACGCGCGCGCAATTCTGCAGGGTTCGTTTTGAAACCGTCACATAACAGACAAGAAACTTCAAAAACAAGCATTTTTCAAACCAGGCCTATGCTGGCGCGATTCCGTGATTCAGGAAAGTGGGGGGGGGGGCAGATTCACTGATCCATGGCAAGACGGCATGGCAACAAAACTTCACAAGTTTCACTCACGTGATCAACAACAACTGCCGCGTTCTGCACAATTCGCTCCAAAACAAGAAGTCATGACAGCGCGTTGAACGGCCCGCGTCCGCCAAATGCACCCCTACAAAGACCGAAGCAACCATCTGGTTACATTGGTTGTTCTGGCCTGAAGTGGCGCATCTGGCCCCGCCAGTCAGTGGGGCTGCCAGAGATCCCCCTTGAAACCTGTCTGCACACACACGGACCGGATGGTGCTTGCAGCCCGATTCCGAGGACGCGGGCTGTCAAACTTTACCGTATCCACCCGTGTATAAGACGCACCTTTTTGCCCCAAAATTGAACACCAAAAGTGGGGGATGTCTTGTACATGGGTATGAAATTGCTCTAATTTCAATATAACCTGATACCAGAAAACCAAGGCAAAATTGAGGGTGTGTCTTACACCTGGGTGCAACTTATTATACACGGGTGAATATGGTATGAATGGACGCAAAACAAATCCCTGTGATTCAACCCTCATTATGTTGAAAACTACATGGCAAATGTTGCACGCACAGCACTTGCAGCCCTGCGCGACGCAGCGGCCCCACGGGTGGAGGCCTGTTCCACACTGAGTGCGCACGCGCACCGTCCCCGCTGAGGCCAATGACGTCAGCCGCAGCGTCCAGGGGGGTGCAACGCGTGACGCACCCAGTGTAAAACACTTCCAAATCACAACCTCTGTGAGATTCACTCTGCGCATGCGCATTTCAATACAAATGTTCTGACTGAATACATTGGCCTTGGTCTGCAACATCACCCTGAATGAACCACGTCGCTGCTGGCGTCTTGAACGGAATACAGCGCAGCACGCAGTCAGTGTGACCCTGATCCAGCACTCTGCATTGCACCACAGTACTTACAACAGGTGTGGATCCGTGGAACGCCTCACGGGTCAGGCACATAGATCCCGCGTCGGTGTTCGTTGCGGCCTGTGTTACGCAGCGTGCATTGACGTGTACAGAAGTGCGACGCCCGTGACGTCGACAGAGACGCGACGTCCACACACGTGCACATGGACGCGACGGATGCAGCACAAGAAGTCTCCGGCGTGAATGCGGCCTGCGCGGTCAGTCAGGACGGTTCTTCACGGAAAGTCTAACGAGGGTCTTGCGCATGCGCAGCTCACACACGTGTAAATGTTTGCAAGAAACAGGCCGAACAGGATGACAGGAGTTGCAACGTGCACTGCAAGGCGGTGCTTCCTGTCCCATGCACACAACCCGTTGCAACTTTAGGAGCCTCGCTCTCATCTCGGACACTCACAGATGGCGCTGTTCCGACCCTGGTTCTCCGCGTCGCTGCCCTGGATGGCGCGTCCCAGTGGCGTCCTCCAGGGGCTTGGCTGTGGTCACGTGGTTACACTGGGAGTGGTGCCAGACTCACTTCCGTTTTGCCACGCCCGCTTCTCTGGTTCGCGAGGTCTTTTTGGTGATTCAGGTTCACCGCTGTGGGTGAAACACTCGTGTTGTTGTCCATGGGTGTGTTCACCTGAAGTCAGGGTGTGTCCACACGACGGGATGTGTCCGGACGTCAGCGTCAGGTTGCAGGTGGTTGGGTTACACGGTAAACTCCTGCTGCTGCACCGGCTGTTCAGTCACGTCAGGTGTGTGTGTGTGTGTGTGTGTGTGTGTGTGTTCATGCCCACTCGGGCAAGTCCGAAAGGTCAGGTCCCACCGGTCAGGTCACCTCAAGGTCATGTCAAGGTCACGTTGTCAAGGTGAGGTCACATCAAAGTCAGGCCCCACACACGAAGTCCACCACTCCAACTCGTGCAGTTCACGTTCGCCTGTCCGCGCGTCTGACGTCGCACGTCGCACGTCACGGCTCACGTGGCCGGGTCGTAGCAGTTTTCCGTCGGGAAGCGGTCGCACGCCACGTCGGCCGGCCACTGCTGGTTGAAGAGCTGCAGGATGGGCTCGCAGCCGCTCCTCACGGCCGTGCAGACGCTCCGGCACGGTCTGCAATTGCCAAAACGTGCGTTGTGTCTGTGAGGTACGGTTTGAGAGAAGGTCACACGGCGCTCCGTACCAATCCCTCAGGGTTCGCAGAGGGTTCATGCTCGTACATTATCGATTCAGAGTGGTTCATCAAGGCAATTCCGAAAGACGAAGATTCTGAAGCAGTCGAACTGTTCTCGTCAATCGCAGCCAGCCAATCCACATTGGCCTTGTCGTGCTGACGCACACATCACGGCACCACGCACGCACACATCACGGCACCACACTACAACACAACACAAGCACGGCACCAGACAAATTTGCACCATGGCACCAACCACACACACGCACACGCACACATCAAGCACATGTCACGCTGCGCATGCGCACTCACAGGAACACCCGCCCCTCCTCGCACTTGGGCAGCAGCACGCCGCACACGAACGGGACCCCGTGCGCGTGACACGTGACCGACTTGAGCGCGTCCAGCATCCCCGCGTAGACGCCAGCCTCGCTCTGGACCTGCGCCTGCGTCGTCTGCCCCAGCATGTTGGGCATGCGCGTTGAGGGGTAGAACTGCGCGCACTGGGGGAAGGCTGTGATTGGCTCACACGCTGCAGAGGAGTCAGTACAAAACACAAGCGTCAAGGCGATGCAGTTACTTCCTACGTATATCAATAACAAACCACTAACAACACAATACAAATCACCCAGAAGCCGTTAGTACTATAGGTATACGAGCAGGTCTTGGCACAGTCAAGCAAGATTAGTCCAGCAATACGGAGATCCAAAGTCAACTCGCAGACACTTGCGTCAGACAGACGCAGCACAACGTCAGCGTCGGAGGCTGGTCTCACCTGGTTGGGTGGTCGTGGTTGAAGTGGTTGTGGTCGAACTGGTTGTGGTTGAGACGGTTGTGGTTGTGGTTGGTTGGAAGGCAGGCGCGATGTCAGGCTCGAAACACGGCTGCAATTTAAATGGATTCACTGAACCCAACGTCTGTTACTTTGATCCACCATTGAATTGAGGATGATCTGGACCGGGAACGCCTGTAGACAGACAGACAGGCAGACACACAGACTGAGAACCTTACCTGTTGCTGCGGGAGGTCATCGCAGGCGAGCGCCGTGAGGACCTCTGGCGGCAGGAGCTGCAGCACCCCGGCGCATGCGCCGTGCGTCGCCTCGCACACCGCGCGGCACGGCCTGAAACACGTGTGCCTCAGTGTGACCCGGATTTGCCTGGTTCCCGCTTGCCTGACGCGCGGTCCGGTGATTCGTTAAGGAAGCTACGGCCACACACCGGTGCAACCTTGGGGTGAACCTGACCCGCACTGGGCGCAGAGGAACGCCATGCCATGGACACATACCCAGCGCTGACGTGACTTAGGAATCAAGCAGGGAGAGAACCCAGAACCGAAGCTCAGCCCGGACGCGCGACGCATCACGCTCAAAGCGCTCCGTGACAAACACAAGTGTTTCCCTGTGACCTGGAAGCGCGGACCAGGAGCTCATGAAGCACAACGCTTTGTCAGTGTCTCTGTCTGCAAACTTGAGAGGAACTCTGGGAGATGGTCAGTACTACTGCATGACTGTGTTAGTTGCAAGCCTGAGCGGAAAAAAATCTTTGGACCGCAGACGCAAAAATTCCCACCAAAATTTTCACCCGCCCCAGGGGTCGCTCCTTGAGCTCCTGAATCCGCCCCTGGATCTGTTGCAGAGAGGTAAAGCCCTGTTCACCTGAGGACAGCCTCTCCGGGTCCGCACGGCGGGACGAACGACGCGCACAGCAGCGCCGTCACGTGGTGCATGCAAAACGGAGTCGGCACCACGCGGCCCAGTGACGTCAGCAGGTCTCTGTGCGCGTGCGCGGCGGCGTCCTGAGAGCGCGCCGCAGTGGCGTTGTAATGCTTCGCGCATGCGTCAACTGTCACTGCCTCGCAGCGGCCTCTTGCGGAGGGCGTTGTCGCCACTGTTGTTGGGGCGGGTGCGATCACTTCTGTCGTCTGTTTCCTGGTGTCTCCCGACGCCATTTCCGTTGTGAACGCTTCGTTCCACGTTGACATGACACCTGGTGGTTGTTTCCCTGCCGTGGATTCCCCTGGCGTTGTCTCTCCGGTGGATTTTGATGTCGTCTCCGCAGGCGTCGTCTCAGCGGCACTCGTCTCTCCCAGCGCTCCCCCTGCCGGCGTCCCTCGCCGCGTCACGTCTGTTGTCCACAGCCCTGCGCTGGACGTCCCTTCTCCGAGGTCGCCGCGTGTGGAGACGGCGCCGCCCTGACCCGCTCCCGCCGTCGGCTCCTCCCTCATGGCCTGGCCTGGTTCCTCCGTGGCGGTCGCCTGTTGAGCGTCTCCGGTGGACGGAGCCGCGGTTTGTGTAGCGCGCGTTGTGCTGTCGATGTCCACAACCTGAGTCCAGACTGTGCGAGGGACACTGCTGGTCACCGCTCCTCCAGGGCCTGAACTTCCGGTTGGTATTGCCATGGTGACGCCGCTGTCCACACCGCCAGTCCTCTGCGTCTCTGCTGCAGACGTCGCTGCGTCAGTGGTTGACGTCACGACCCTGGACGCTGCACTGCTGGAGAACTGCACGTCACGTGTCTCATCCCCAGCAACAGTGTTGGCAACAGTCGACGCTTCTGCAGGGTTGGTGGGAACAGCTGTTGTCATAGCAACAGCTCGACTGGTTGAGGTGAAGGTCAGGCCACGTGACGTGGTGCTCCGGGTCTGGCCCAACGCACTGGTGTTCACAATCTCAGTTACACCTCCACTTATCCCATCAGATTCTGTGTTAGTAGAAGCTGAGGCCTCAGTGTTAGTGTCCAGGGCTGCAGGACCCTCTGCCGTCGTAGTGCTCGGGGGCTCCGTCCCGGGGCCCGCCCCCTCCGTCCCGGGGCCTGGGGTCCCCGGCGCCCGGGACGCGCCCCCGGGAGCCGGCGGGGGGAGCGCGGCGCAGGGAGGGAAGCGGCCGCACCCCATCTGCTCGGGCCACAGGTCCCCGAGCTCGAGCAGCAGCGGGAAGCAGCGCGAGAAGATGTCGCCACACTCGTCCGCGCAAGGCCTGCGGGACACAATGTGTTTTGAAGCCTGCCTGACTCTGGATGCGTCTTGCGTAAAAGCGGGTTTCCACATTGGGTGACGCAGGGTCTTTTTTTACGTCAGCGTCTAAATTTAACTTTGAACCCAATGGTGGAATTTTTGACGTCAGCCTGTAAAACGACCGCGCGTCACCCAATGTGAAAACTCCTTTACGTCCCCATGCAAAGCCCATTCCACAAGTTCACGTCCGTGGCTTCGCCTGTTTCCATGGCAACTTTTTGTCGTTACAGTTGAGCACTGTATTTGAGCCTCCGAGGGTGAGAAGCCGACGAGACCGAGGTCGAGCTCCCCTGTCCTGACTGACCAGGGTTCGCGACAGCGTCTTACACCAGCGGTACCGCGAGAGGAAGAAACAACGTCAACTTGTGGCAATGGGGGGAAAAGGTCACGCGGCAACTGCGATGCCGGCTCCACCTACTTTTCCAGGGATGAAGCGCAAAACACATCCAGGGTTAGGCGGTTTTCACATTGGTGACGCGCAGTCGTTGCTTTTGACGTCAGCGTCAAATTTTACATTGAACCCAATGGTGGAATTTTCAACATCAGCCCAAATAACGTCCGCGCGTCACCCAGTGCGAAAACCTCTTGATTTTAAATGCCTTTCACAAGCGACGGTTTGCGCGACGTCTGTGTTCGTGTCCCGGCCCTGGGCCTCACGTAAATAACAACCAGCTGGCAGTGCACACACACGTCTGTGCGCGTACACCGCGACTGATGAAGAGATTACATCGTCAGAGCTCTGTGGACATGGACACGAGTACAGAGGCCGTGCGAACCAGAGGTGAGCAAGCGCGTTGTCACGCCACGTGACCCCATCACCAGGCGCGCCAGCATCAGCGACAGGATTTGACAGCATGGCTCGAGCGCTGGAAGTTGCAGACACACCAGTTGCTTTGGGCATCATGACCGCTTTGTACCAAAAAACTTTGAGCAGCATTTCTGACACGTGACATGACGCCTGTCACGTCCAGTGTGGTTTGGTTAGACTCTGGCTGTTTTACCAAAGAATGAAATTTGTTCATCTGTCATCTGCACGAAGTCTCAGAGACCCACCCAACGCAGTCGCTAGGCGACGGACGGAGAGGCTACCTGATTGGCTGAGCGCCCTGCGCACGCGCACACGGCGGGAACAGCACCGCGCAGACGAAGGGAACCACGTGATCGCTGCAGCCGGACGACAACAGCGACTCCTGCGGAACAAACAAGAACTAGCTGTGTTGTTTCCAAGAGAAAATCACCCAGGACTTCACCACATTCTTGTAAACCCAATCGCACAGGCTTTGAACAAGAGGTCAGCGGGTACGCTCACTGTAGGAGAGGAAATACCTCCTACCATTTGCGCGAGGTTCTCCGCGGCCTGGTCCTGGGTCACGTGGCCCAGGCTGTTGGGCATGCGCGTTGCGTTGACGACGCCCGTGCACCGCGGGGCAGCGACAGCCTCGCACTGAGCTGTGACGTCATCACCAACAGAGGAGGCGGCGCTGCTCGTGGGAACGAACACCGTTGGGCTGGACGGAGTCACCTGGGGCGGTTCCACTGAAAAAGGAATTGATAACTTTGGTTTGAGCCCGAGAAGAGGTGTGCGTGCGTGTGCGTGCATGTGTGAGTGTGCGTGTGTTTGTGGCTACGGGTGAATGACATCACCAAACGTGCAGAAAACGTTCGTGCTTTGGGTGACGTGGTGGAAAACGAAACATTTTGCGCTGCAAAAATATGTTTTTTCAGTGGGTGATAGGGTGGGGGAGTGGGCACAGTGTCCACTGCAGGCATTTGAGGAAATCAGCCTCAATTTCAACCCGTGCACCAAATCATGCGATTTCATGCTCCAGCGTCATGCGCTGCGTCTCGGTGCATTTCTGATGAAATGAATGCATGCGGTATCCAAGTCGAGGAAGACTTCAGTTGAAGACGATTTCCGAGGGAGACCACCAGTCCCCCCCCCCAGCCCTGCACGGGCCTTCTGCTTGCACTTTTGTCCTTGACACCGCAAGGAATGTGTGCCAGGAGTGATTCGCTTTCCCAGGGAACCAGGAACGGACAAGATACCTCCACTTCCGGTTGGCTGAACCTCACTTCCGGTCTCCGGAACCGGACTCGAGGCGCCACCTGCTGTCGCAGTGTCACTTCCGGTTTGACCGGAAACTGAGGTGGAACTTGGCAGAAGCGCTTCAGAGTTCACGGCAGCAGCAGCAGTCGGGCTGACTGGCTCCACGTCAGCAGTCCTGGAGCTCTGCGTGACCGCCCCTCTCACTGTGAGGGAAGGAGCCACTGTCTGTGAAACTGATGCCGTTTCCATCACTGGCTGTTCACTTGGCAACGGCGTTGCTGTCGCCGATATTTCCGGCGGCGTCACTATTGCCGACTGCCCCGCTGAAGGGCTGGCCGCCTCTGACGTCACTGTGGGTGAGGCTCCCATAGAGGGAGACACTGTGGGTGAGGCTCCCACAGAGGGAGACACTGTGGGTGAGGCTCCCACAGAGGGAGGCACTGTGGGTGAGGCTCCCACAGAGGGAGACACTGTGGGTGAGGCTCCCACAGAGGGAGACACTGTGGGTGAGGCTCCCACAGAGGCAGACACTGTTGTCTCTGGCCTCTCTGTGGGGCGAGGTTGGGAGGGGGACACGAAGGGTGAGGAGGCTTCCCCCGTCTCCGTAGGTGACGGAAGAACAGTTCCTCCCTGGGTTTGTGTTGGGGGCGCCACTGCGGACATGTCGACTGAAGAGGGCGCTGCTGTTGGTGTGTGTGATGGGGATGAGGACTCTGCTCGGGATGACACGATTGAAGACTGGAGCTCAGTAGGTGGCAGCTCCTGGGCCCTGCTGCCGGGGGCTTCTTCATTGGTTGTCGCGTTGCCAAGGGAAACGTCCGCAGTTCTCAAGATCTTCACAGACGCCGTTTCTGAGGGCGTCAGAAGTGGAGTCTGTGACGGAGCGCTCGCATTGGTCGTCTTGTGGAACCCATCGCGCATGTCCGCTGTGACGTCAATGCTGCTGGTGTCAAAGTCACTGAAGTTTCCCTTGGACGATTCTTGCACTGGAGAACTGAGAACAGACTCGAGAACGGTGAACACGTCCTCGCTTCCGGTCGCGTTCATCCGACTTCCGCCAGAAGGCTCCAGCGAGCTCGTTTCCATGGCGACGCTGGTGGGTGTTGTTTGGCTCGCTGCCAACCAATCAGAAGCGGAGCTCGTGCTCTCTGCGGTGGGTTCGAGTCCTGTGCTGTTCCAGAAAACTGGAGTTGACGTTGTTCCGAATTCAGGAGATGACGTCACCACAGAAACTCCACTCTGACCCAGGGTACCATTCTCTACATGCACTGTTTGAAATACACTACTGGTTGCTGGGGTACTGGATGCAATCACATGCATTGTTTCCAAGGTAGTACTGTCCATTGTCATGGCAACGTCATGCGGGGAAGTGATAGCGACAACGGTTGTTGCCGTGGAGTTTTCCACTTGGGTTTGCGCATGCTCGGGAGTTGTCGACGCCACCGTTGCATGCTGGGGCAAGGAAGTGGTTGGCATGGCAAAATCTGGTGATATTTCTGTTGCTAGGGCAACGGGTGAGGCACTGGCAACTGAGTCTGAAGGATTCAAACGTGAAAATGTGAACACTAACTTCAACAGAACTTCAAAACACAAGCAAGTGAAACTGACCAGCAGTTGAAGCACCGACGCGGCGTCACTGACGCGACGGTGTCACTGACGCGACGGCCTTACTGACGCGACGGCGTCATTGACCCGATGGCGTTACTGACCCAACCGCATCACTAAACCAACGGCGTTACTGACGCGACGGTGTCATCAACCCGACGGCGTTACTGACCTGACGGCGTCGTGAAGTCGAGGCACGGCTCCCCGCGGGCGGCGTCGGGCATGATCTCGCACGCCGTCTCGTAGGGCCAGGCGGCGTTCACCAGCAGTTCGCTGCAGGCGTTGCGGATCTCCTCGCACACGGCGCGGCACGGCCTGCGGGTACCAGAGCGGAGCGTCTACACAAGGCACGGGACCCGCTCCTTTCTCAAGGAACGAACACCTACAGGGTCGTCCACTCATTCCACGGACGCGCCGTGCGTGCCTTGACATAAGTTTCTGTGCACCAGTCGAGATTGCGTTCATGTTCCCACGTCGAGATTGACGACACTTCAATTGCAATTCTACTACGCTGCCGTCACAGAGCCTCTCGTACGTGACCTCATTGTGGTAGAAGTGAGTTCACCCACTGCAAAAAAGGTTCCTGTTCAATCATACAACTCTTTTCTCGCCCATTTTTGCAGCGTGGGTGAACCCTTACATCTGCTCTGCTCTGCCCAGTGCTGTGCCTCCTGTGACCCAGTCTTCCAGGCCCTTGCCCCACCCTGCGCACACTGCTTTGTTGAACCTGCCCTGTGCGTAAACCAGACGGAAACTCACTTGAGAGGCGTGAAGTCGACGTCACCATGGCGACACTCCGGCGTGAGTATGGCGCACACGAAGGCGCGCACGTGCACGTGACACGTCGACTGCAGCATCAGGTGCCACGTGGTGCTGTAGTCGGCCGCCTCGCGCTGCGTCACGTGACCCAGAAAGTTGGGCATGCGCGTCGCGTTGTACGGTAACCCGTGGTTACACACCGGAAGTGTGATGGTTTCGCACACACCTGGAGGAAGAAGAACAGAATTTCAGAGATCAGCAAATGAAATTCTTCAATTGGGGGTTGTTGCTTTGAAGTGATGTGTTTGTGTCCAGCTTCCATTCTGAACCAAAGACTGTTGTGCCTGTGGAAACTGATTGGACAGTGAGCAATTCAGCTGGGACTGCTGCGGTCACGGCAGCATCACTTCAGGTACAGAAGCTCGAATCTGCGAATCTCACCCCACGTGTCGCATCCCAAACCTCTCTTCACTGAGTCGGAACGTGCACGCAGTAGCTACAGATGTGACCTGGGACGACACTCACGACACAGCGTGAGGGAAAAACACCTCTCACTACAGAAGTGGAATCTTACCCTCTGGCGCGGGCACGGGATCCCTGCCGTACGGGTCGAAGCACCGCTGCGCCGCGGCCGCCGTCCCCTGCCCGCCGCCGGGCGCCGTCCCCTCCCCGCCGCCGGGCGCGGGCGCCGCCGCCTCGGGAAGCTGGTCGCAGCCCCAGGGCACGGGCCACGCGCGGCCGTACTGCCGCAGCACGGCGCCGCACTCCGCCAGGGCGCGCTCGCATAGGGAGCGGCACGGCCTGAAACGGTGCAGCACGTGTATGTTCCATTTCGCTTTCACACTCTGATGGGTCATTCAATTTCACTGATGAAATGCTGAGTTTTCCCACTGCTGCCCTGCGGTGGAGTTACTTTGGCTTTTCTGTGGTTTGCTGCCCATCAAATAATTCCAGCACTAAAGTGGGGCGCTGTATTGCAGGAAATCTTGTGATGGGGAGGGGACAGGAACTGAAATTTTCCCCGGGGTTCTTACTTGTAAAGCGTCACTTCTCCGGTGCTGTTGTCGGCTTCACACTTGGGCGTGAGCAGTGCGCACAGGAAGTGCAGCATGTCGACTGCGCATGCGTCCGTCACCTGCGCCCAATCAGCGTCGCGGAAGAGCGCGTTCGCCTCGATCTGAGTCTCGTGCTCCAGCCAGTTGGGCATCGCCGTCTGCGGGAAGAGGACGCGTGCCGGTGGATTTTCAGCAGTGAAAATTGTTTGGAAAAAATATACATGTAAAACACGTGCACACACGTACATTCCACACACGCACAGAGATTCTAACGCGCACCTTGCTCTCTTCCCCTCTTTCTCTCTTCCCCTCTCTCTCTTCCCCCCTCTCTCTCTCTCTCTCTCTCCGCCCCAAAATATTGTGTGTGTGCAAGGCCCTACCAAACACTGCACTTCACGCAAGCGCTTGATTCTTCATACAGCCATCTGACCATTTTTCGTCAGCAGGGGGAGTGGGGCCTTTCGGAATGTCGGGTGTCACGTGGCACAGACACTGACCTTGGAGTACGGCATGTAGTCCCTGCAGTGCGACGGGAGTGAGATGGGTTCGCAACGCGCGGGCGTCGGCAGCTCCGGCAGCGTGGCGCCGCCTTCCGCCGGCCGCGTCACGTTCACCGGCGGCGTCACGTTCACCGGCGGCGTCACGTTAACCGGCGGCGTTACGTTGAAGGGTGTCGTCGTGGTTGTGGTGGGCTTGTCTTCTGCAACACAAACGGACCCTCTGTCTACGCACGTCCACAAAGCAAAGCGCGAAGCTCCACGTTATTCAATGAACACGCCTGTGCGTTGTGGCCCGATTCACATCAGTTTCCGACATACGTCTCGCAACGCGCGACGCAGCGTGTATCAAGGTTTGGAAAAGCGTCCTGCTCACCGCACGTGCACGACGCACTCACACGTCAAAGGAGATCCGTCTACGCCAGCGTGAAAGCGACTGGACATGCAACGTTCAGCGGGCACGTGAACTTCTGCACGTGAAAATCAGACGTCACGTCGACGTGACACGTGCTGACTAACCTGGCTGCGGCACGCACGACACGCTCACGTCCTCGCTGTGCTGGCAGTTGTGCTGCCCCCACCCGTCGTGCGCGCAGTCCGCCACCGACACCTCGCGACCCGTGCACCTGAGCGACTCGAGCCAGATGGCGCCCTCGCCCGGCCCGAAATCCGTGTACCGGAACTGCGCGTGCGTCGTGCTGTGCGAGAACGAGACAAAAGGGCTCCAATTGGACAGGTGCAATTGTCTGGCAAGAGGTAGCTACGTTTCGGCGTTACTTTGGAATTTCTTGCTGCGCAATGTATGTTGGTGGCTGTTGCGACGACTGTTGAGCATCTGTTGAGTTTTGTAGGGACACAACTTGAATGTTGTGTGGATAAAACTGGAGACTTCCTGGTGAAAGCTGGAAGTGAGTCATTGCGCTGTGAAATTGAGCCTGACGGTGGGGCTTTTCGGACACTGTGTGTGTGTGTGTGTGTGTGTGTGTGTGTTTCTGATATCTGCTTCCGTGTGTGTGCGTGTGTGTGCATGTATGTGAGTGCTCCTCGTGCCTGCAGTGCGTATGGGTTTCTGTGGCGTGTGTGCGTGCGTGTGCGTGTGCGTGTGTGCGTGACTCACTTGTACCCGAGGCTCCTACACACGACCTGCGCATCCTTGTCGTCGAAGCTGTCGTCGCAGATGGTGCCCCACTCCCCCTGGTGGAGCACCTCGACGCGCCCCTGCCCCGCCACGCCCTCTCCCGGGGGCCGCACGAGACGCAGCTCCGGGTCCACTGCGGGGCGAGGCAAATCCAGGGGTGAGACGCGGGTGGAGAAGCCAAGCACACACAACCTGCTGCACGTGCAGATCGCTTTGCAGGGAAAGACGGATTTCCACACGTGTGCGCGTGTGGCGGTGAAGGACACGTGTGCAAACAGCTGCAAGCAGCGATGCCGCAAATCTCGCGAGAACTCTCGCAAACCATCAGATCTCTCGCGAGAACTCACTCATCAGGACAAATATCGCGAAAACTCGCAAATCATCAGAAATCTCGCGGGAACTCACTCATTTTGACAAACATCGCGAGAACTCGCACATCATGAGAAATCTCGCGAGAACTCACGCGCATCGCAGGTGAGGAAGACGTCCTCCTCGTGCGCGCAGCTCGTGTTGCCCCAGGCGCCGGAGTGCGCGCAGTCGAGCAGCGACGCCTCGGCGCCCCCGCACGCCACGTCCCGCAGCCACACGGGCCCCAGCGCCGGGAAGGCCCCCGGGCGCTCGAGCTGCCGCGCCGTCCCGCTGCAACAGGGCGGGGAGACGTAAGAGACGGGGCGGCGAGACGAGAGGGAGAGAGAGAGGGGTGGAGGGGAGAGAGAGAGAGAGAGAGAGAGTGAGAGAGAGAGAGAGAGAAAGTGAATGAGTAAGTGAGCAACTGAGTGAGTAAGTGAGCAACTGTGTGAGTGTGTGAGTGAGTGAGTGAGTGTGTGAGTGAGTGAGTGAGTGTGTGTGTCTGTGCATTTTCGAGTGAGTGAGTGAACGGAGGAGGGTTCCGTGCACTCGACTGAAAGTGCGGAAGAAAGTGAATGAGTCAAGGACAAGAGATTTCCATTTGCCTGAGTGACACAGTGAGCGGACTGGGGAAGTGGGCGTGGCCACGTGATTCACGCGTTGATCGACTCACTTGAATCCGAGCGTCCTGCACACGACGCGCGCGTCCGCCTCGTCGAACCCGTCGTCGCACACCGTGCCCCACGCCCCCTGGTGGAGCACCTCGAGACGCCCCTCCACGACGCGCCCCGTCGCGTCCGCGCGCCCCTCCGCGAGGCGCACCCGCGTCTCCGTCGGCGTCGTGCGCGCCGGCGTGGGCGGCGGCGTGGGCGTGGTCGTCGTCTCTGAAATGGGCGTGGTGCAGGTCAAGTTTGAGAAACAGTCACGCCCACACTCATTCACACTGCGTGTTCTCCTGTCTCGGTTACCTGTTGTTTTCCCTTCCACCTCACAATGAAACCAACACCAGCGCCCTCTCTGCTGCCCACGGGCCCATGTCTCCCTCTTCCGCCCAGAAAACCCACTACCGCACTGGTGCCCGCTCTCCGTGTGACGCCCACTCCGTCACTTTGTACCCGTCTCCCTCTCTTCTCTTGTCGCCCTCTGTTTCCCTCTACGTCAACCAGGGACCAGACTCCTCTCTGGCACCCTCCTCCTCTCTGGTACCCGGCTCCCTCTCTCCTCTGGTACCCTACTCATCCCTGGTACCCGGCTCCCTCTGGTACCTGTGGCGCCGGGTCCGCAGCGCAGCGCCACGTCCTCCCAGTGCGCGCAGTTGTGGCGCCCCCACCCGGCGTGGCGACAGTCGGCGAGCGACGCCTCGCGCCCCGAGCACGCGACGCCCTCGAGCCAGATGGGCGTCTCCGACGCCGCGTCGCCGAACGTGTTCCGCACGACGCCGCCCGACCCCGAACTGTAACGAGATGTCAGTGCGATGCTCTGACGTCATCACTGTGGTGACGTCAGCTGCACGATGTCAGTGACCGTAAAGCATGACGTATTTAGGATGAAGCCTTCAGACGTCAGGGTGAAGTTGTCTTTGACAGCTGTGAACATTTCAATTCAACCACAGAGGCATGCACGTTGCCATGGATACAACCCGAATGAGGGAATTCTAGCGCACGACCCCCCAACCATGCCAAATGTGTTTGGTGACAGTGCATGCCGGACCAACTTGTTGGTGTGGTGGATCTGGCCCCGCCAGTAGCTGGGCATTGGTGTGTCTGGTGGGAGTCTGCCATGAAATTCGTCCACGCACACACGGACGTAAGGGCGGCAAGAACACAGCCTGCTTCCACCACAAAAGGTAACGACCATAAACTGTTTCCGAGGCGACGAGACGTCACGTACCCGAATCCCAGCATGCGGCACACGACGCCGGCGTCCACGTCGTCAAAGTCGTCATCGCAGACCGTCCCCCAGGTGGCGTTGTAGAGGATCTCGAGACGCCCCTCTGACGGCGTGGCGCCACCGACGAGCCGAGCCGGAAGTGGCGCTGCAAGGACGGCGCAGAATCACGTCACATGACGCGTGTGGCGGTGGACTGACAGGCACGTGACATTCTTCCGACAACAACGACACAGTATCTTCAGTACCAGGGAGTACAAGGACACAGGACTCCCTCTGGATGTCGGCAAATTTAATTGACGTTCCAGGAGACGCAAGCCTTCTGCGTATCGTGGGTACTCACTGGGCATGGCGGGTGCAGATCGGGCATGGAAGGTACGCTCTCCGGGTGGTGGGTACTGACTTGCGATCATTCATTGTTTACTTGGTATGGCGGGCATTTGGCAGCAGATACTCGCAAGGCAGGAGGGTACTCACTGGGTGTGGCAGGTACTAACTGAGCAGTGCAGAGTACTCACTGGGCGTGGTGGGTACTCACTGGGCATGGCAGGTACCCACTGGGTGTGGTGGGTACTCACTGGGCATGGTGGGTA
>JAAUXT010015546.1_pt1 | contig 22261 bp, 27 predicted proteins | sample 7278171 | NCBI WGS metagenome assembly JAAUXT01 (sample SAMN14350112, study PRJNA611818) | marine sediment metagenome | isolation source: surface marine sediment (1.8m) | place: French Polynesia: Moorea | collected 2018-08 | reverse complement strand
TCTTTTGGTTGATATGTGGATATTGTTGTGAAATAATGTGTAAAAGTTCCATTTGGTCAAATTTGTTTCAATTGGGTGTATGCTAAATGAGTTCCTAAGTTGAGAATATTGAGTGAAAAAAGTAAGAATTTTGATAAAAAAGCGACCCAAATCAGAGCAAGCCAAATCAGAGTGACCCAAATCAGAGCAAGCCAAATCTGAGTGATCCAAATTAGAGCAAGCCAAATCAGAGCAAGCCAAATGAGAGCAAGCCAAATCAGAGCAAGTGAGGAGGGTGTTGAGGTACTGGTTTTAGTCGTATGATTATGTCAATCAGTTTCAAGTCATTTTTGAGCCACAAGGTTGCTGCCAGAAAGCAGCCTGGCTGGAGGGTTTTCGAATGGTGTGATAGCAATGTCACCATGCAACTGAAGTGACGTCCGCAGTTGTTGCACAATCCAAAAAGAACCAGGTCGAATATTGGGAGAATGGTTTTTCAGAGCCGAGTGAAACGAGTATGCCTTCCAGGTCATTTGTGGCGGAAATTGCGTGCACCTTGCTGTTTAGTCTGTTAGAGCCATGCTGTTCAGTCCACAAGAAATGGTGCTAAAAAGAATTTGCACCAAAATTGTCTCAGCCAATCAGAACATGCAGAGAGAGATGTTGCCTCTTCAGGGTCCAGAATTGAACTGATACTTATGCTTCTTCCTGGGCCATTTGCATGTGTGTATATGCCCTGGCCTGAGCATAAATAATGCTCACAGGGGGGGGGTGGCATGCCGTGTGACACACACTGACAATAACAGTCGCTTTTCCGCGACTGAAAAGCAACTTCAGTCTGCACTTTGAACCTTCAAATGTAACCACAACACCAGCGAAATGAGTTGTTTTTGGTTCCACCTTTTCTTGTGGTGAACCATTTCTGTCATTTACTTGATCTTCCTGTGTAAACTTTGGTCTTTGACCTGCAACCCACCCCTAGTAAACCTGAAGGTCATAATCCCATGCATCTGAAAGGATTTGAATCCCTTTTTTTGACGCACCGTAGAAGAAACCAATTCATTATTCATATGATACTTGTGATTTCCGAATCGCTGTCATTTTGGAACGAAGACACTACTTCCTGGAGGGAAGGGAAGGGGTGGGATAAGGTCTACCTTTTGGTGACAATTTTCTACCAGATTGGGTGTAAGAAAATAGTTTTTAGTGCCAAATGATCAGCAGATCGAAACGAAGTCGTTGACGGAACTTCCTGGGAAAATGACTGTCGCAAGTGACAGTTTGGTGCAAAACTCGCTTTTTGTTCAGGTAAAAGTTTCGACAAAATCGGAGGAAGCAGCAGTCCCGTTCTGTGGAACTAAATTGTTTCTTTTGAATTGCAAACAACTAATTATAGAAGTTTTAATTTCAATCTCGTCAAATATTTAGCATTTTGGTTGTGATATTGCGGCTTGTTGTTGGTGTCGTGTCATATCGATCAGCTGAAATATTGATTTTTCCTCGCATCAGTGAACAGCTCATCGATCCGTGGCACTGATCACAACAATAACAGGTCACAGGTTATTGACGTAACAACTGCTGCGGAGCCAAGTGGTTCCTTTCCCAGACGCAATGGATTCAGCGCGTTTCGTGTGATCACGCGTTCTTCGCACGCACCGTGATGTTTTCAAAATATTTGTCGAAATGGAGAAGACAACAAAGCAAATGATGTCGTGGTTGTCAGATGCAGTTTCCGTTGTGAAACACCCTTGGGATCCTGAAGGCCCCAGTCTTCAGGACCCTTCAAAGCAGTGTGGCAAGAATTTTGTTTGGATGATGTTTGACAGGTGTTTGAGGAGGCCCTGGCTTTGGGTTCTTCCCCTTCATGGCCCCAAGCATCGTTCCAGGGAGGGGGGAGGCTCACCACCCTCTGCTTCTCTGGAGCACAAGCTGGGGAAAAAAGTGATGTAAAGTGGTCAAATTTTGAAAAATTTCACCAGAAGTTCTGTGTTTACCCTTGTGCCACCTAAAACTCACAAACCAAAGCCATTTGTTCAAATCTGTTCTGCTTGTGGATGCTCAGGTTTTGTACAGAAAAGAAGCGATGTGAACAATGCCCCAGCTTGCACAATGCTTGCAACTGTTCAACTTCAGTTTGATTTTGACTGTGGCCACCTGGTTGTATTTTTTACGGAAACTTTTTGTTGATCAAACAATGAATTTCCTCAATTTTTCTTTCCTTGTTTTGCAGAAAGATTTACTTTTCGTGCAAAGGTAATTCAAAATGATTCATTGAAGGAACTGAAAATTTCCAGAACAACTCAGCAAACCTTGAAAATTGAATTGCTTTGGAAACACCAAACTGTAAATAGCAATTAATTCTGCAAACATCGGTCACAACCTGCAGGGACTGGATTTTCTTCAGAGGGTTTGTTTTTGTGGCCCATGTCTGCTTGGGGCACAACCTGGAAACAGGGCAGAGAGTGACAACTCCAGGAGAAATCCAGACTTCACCCGAGGAATTTTCGCCTGTGGCTTGTGCCTCCCAAGATTGGAGTCTACTTGGAGCTGTATGTTTCCAGGCCTTCAGGAAAGTGATTGTTGTCTCCTCGACCCTTGTTCATTCTGGATCCCCAAAGATAGAAACAACGTCGTTTCGATTCGGTAGTTTGTCGAAGAAGCGAGCAACTTAGTGTGGAGAAGAGTCTGTGTTTAAATGTTGCTTCTTTCTCGAATCGTCGCGTGCAAAATGTGTATGACACCCTTTCCGTGCATGAGCTGTACAATGTCTGTTGCAAGGAGGCCGCGGGTTCGTTGATCTTTGATGCTGATATTTGATCTCTTGTTTCTTTGTTCAACTTGCCGTACACGTACTTTTTTTCACAACAATTCAGATTTCTGAACATTGCACACAACTGTCGGAGGTATTTGTGCTTTGCACTCGACAGAAATGCGTTATGCTGTTGTTGTAGGAAGAAGCTGGCGCTGTGATGAACCGAGCTGATGAGCCCAGGCGTTCAGCTTTGTAGCCCAACAGCACTGTGAACAACAGGGTCTGTAAACTGTGAACCTGTATTTTTTGCGCCAAAAAGGAATCGGCAAAAAAGAGCATCAAACTACAAACCAAGCAAATGTTCAACCCCAGAAACCCTGCATTTTTAAAGAGGTGATGAGTGAAGTATCCTGGAACCTCAGTCCGCTCATGTCACTCTTCTTCCTTTCTGCAGCCGCCTTTGGCGAACAAAATAAGAGGGAGGAGTGTCTGACACACACAAAAAAAAGAAAAAAAAAGTGGATTGTGAAATTTGTGAGGGTGTCAGATCTTCCCTGCCACACCCTGAGAAATAAATTCTTTGAACATTTCATTTGGTCAGGGATTGGACGCAAAATTCCAACAGGATGTCACCCTCCCCAGCGCCGAATGTATAACACCCATCAAGTTGATCTTTGTGATTTTTTCGAAGAAAGTTTCTGTCAGGATTGGAAAGGCTGAAGTCAACGAAAGCGCACAGGCAGGCCATGTTCCGTGCCCTTGTCAAGTTTGTTGTTTTGGGGCGTTTGAATCTTGATCCGCCTCTGCTCTGAAAACGTCCTGAGATTGCCCATGATCATATGGCAGTGTCAATGACCGAGCTGAGCACGTAAATTGATTTTAGCGCAATGTAACGCAGAAAGATTGCTCAGCTGAAAGTCTATTTCTTCACAGTGCTTCACAGGGGCAAAACAACTTCCCCCATCTGACGCACACTGAGCAATGCCAAGGCTCTCCAGGCTGCCCGGCGCTATATTTACTGAGCTCAATCTTACCGCAGCTCTGGCCGAACAGAGGCGACGAAAACAACACAACGACGGATAAACAGACGGAATCTCAGATTCTTCAACCTCGGGACGAGATCTTCCAGACTCGGACACTCGACCAGATGCCTTCCTTACGCGAAGCCAACAGGTATCTGCAACAGTTTGTGTCACCCTTTCTGGTCTTTTTTGCGTGTCTTTCACTGAGTGTGGACGTTTTGTTTTCCTGACGAATTTCGCCTGAATTCTACGACCTTGTGAAGACTTTTTGATGCCACTTCTGGCATTACTGCACTGATACCACCATCCCACGTTTATTTGCACCGTTTCTAACCCACTATTTTGTGTACGAGGTGGATATCGTCCTGTGTGGATGGGGTGCAGTGTGCGAGAAGTGGGAGAATAGATGAGGGCCGTTGTGACGTCAGTCAAGTTATTTTTTCCCGAATGTTGGCAAACGATGGCAAATCCCTGTGTTGTGCTGAAAGAGTGAACATGAAGCGTCTCAAGAAATTTGATTCTCACGTCACCTTGACAGCAGAAAGGGAAGGACAGGTTTTGTCCATTTTGCTCGCACAAGCAAGATTTGTCCTCTGGGGTGTTTTGAATCAGGGTTCTGGAATGTGCGTCTTCCGAACGTGAAACGAATCTTCACAAGAAAATTTCACACACGAAACTTGTCCATGTCCACAACAACTGGACGCACCACCCAAATCATCCGTGAACAAAATTTATTTTTTCGCCCTTTGTAATTCTGTGAACTTGTTTTTCATTTCAAAAATCGAGCAGGAAAATAACGCGTGTCATGTTTTGTATTTTGATCAAGGTCACTCGGAAGTACAAGGTAGGTGTATTTAACACAGGGTAGATACTCGTAGTCAAGTCTCCAGTTCTTTTCATTTGGTTTCTTCACTTTCGTCTCTCTGGGTGACGGAGATCGAGCGACAACACATCTGACTTGGTTTGTCCTTAAGCTGTGCATCGACATGTGTGCATGTGTGCGTGTGCACGAGGAAGCAGAATGAAATGATTGGGACATTTCAGAGTTAATTGTTGGAAGATTTTGACCAAGCACGGGTTTATTTTTTGTGGAAACAGACCGGGAAACCAGTTTGGTTCTCCGAAAAGATTGGAGTGAGATCGTGCTCGAAGTCACTAACCTCCACAGAATCTGACGTTTCGACTGCAGTTCAGTTGTACCGGGTTGGTGGACTTCTCCACTTCTTGAGTGCAACACTTTGGGAGGTTGTTGTGGTGGCTTGCACTAACTGCATGAGATCGAGCGACAGATTGACCAGTGAAAAATCTTGTTGAAAATCATGCGAAAGTTTCTGCTGCTGTAGAAAAAGTCGTCTGCCAAATGGCACTGGGAGCAGTTTCATTCACAATGATACCCACTTGCCCTTTGTGTGTTCACAGGCACTTGTGCCAAAAGTGAGCTTGACATGATTTGGGTACATTTGAATGCTGAAGATTCCACCTGTGGAAATCTGTGGTCTTTTCCGGGATGTACCCACCTTTGAGTGCAGATACTTTTCTGGTTGCTCAATTTGTTCCTGTCCCACTGTGCGTACTTTGCATGGGTGCCTTTGCAAGGGTGCAGGTGGTGTGTCTCCAAGTGATCGGCTTTGCAGGTATCATTGAGCACACTCAATTTCAACACGTCTGTAACACCACAACACACAGTGACTGCTCAGCTTCTGATATGCTTGGTTTTTTTGTTGTTGTGTGATGTCCCGTCAGAGCAGAGCACCTGGTGATGAAGGTCGATCAAATCCCCCCCTGCCCAAGCCCCCACCCCCACGAGTCGTGCGCACAACGTGCCACTCCACCGCCTACTGCTGCTGGGAAATCGCACCGCATCCACAGGCAGTTGCATCGAACACTACTTCTTGTTATTTGCTTTTGATTGCATTAACTTACTTGCTTGCTTCACCCTTTGTTCACGGAACAAAGTTCTTTTGCAACTAGATGACAAGTTTTTGAGCATGCGCTCCCGATCGTTCGACCCCGCCTTTGTGCAATCACTGGAGTTGTTCTTCCTGTTTGTGTTTCCCCCCTGGGGACAGGTTGGGCTCTACCCTGGGCCTATACTGTCCATAAGCAGGGGATCCAGTGTTGGCACTTGCGCTGACCCCCCGCCCACGGCCTGTGTGTCGATGGGCACTCATACCGAACCCCTCCCTTCCCCCATGTACTGGGTACGTTCTGGAGCAGGGTGACCACGCTCATTGGTTGCTGATGGCGCGCTTTCTGATCTATAGTTGCTTAATTGTGTTTGGCTGAAAGTGACAAAACGTGAGCGCCCAAGATTTTCAGAGGTCCATGGTCCAGACGCCCCATCGTGTTTCGTTGAGTCAGTAGATCTACCTCTGTGACAATCTGCATCCCACTCAAATTGTGCGCCGACAAAACAACTCTCGTCTGGTCACAACATGTGCTTCAACACTGCTGGGTGTTCTTGTTCTTTCAACAAAATATGTGGTGCTGTTACCTGCAGACCTGCGAGAATCCTCAAATGAAACGTTTGCTGACTGAAGGTGTTGGACCTGAACCCGAGGTGCTACGGGAAAATGCTTCAGACGGAATGTGTGGTGATTTGGTCAGAATGCTGATTTGTCCTGTTTGTCAATCCCCCTCCCTCCATTTGCGATGTTTGTGAAGCACTGTGGCAGAAAACCTGGCCAGAGTTTCCGAACATCTTCTTGCACACACAGCACAGCTGGGAACCACAAATCACGCTTTGTTTGATCACAAGGATCATCTTCATCTGACGCCCAACAGAGAAGTCGGTTTGTGCTTCTCGTCAGGCATACAACAAAGGGTGAGCGACTGAGGGTTTGCGTGCCTGCAGACAGACAGACAGCCAAGTGTGTGTGTCCGAATCTGAAATTGCGGAAAATTTCTCAGCCAACAAACATTTGACCCTGAAACAGACCTCTTCAGGAATGTCTCAAGGGAGCGGTCTGCGATATGGACCTGATAAGGGGGCTGACCTTGGAATCAGACAAACGCAGAAGTTCATTCGGAGAAACAAAAGGTTCCAACTGCACGGTGGACATCTTTTTGGCCTGAAAACCTGGGGAAAAGGATTTCCAGTTGTGAGAAACCTGGAAAGGAAGTTCTGAAAGTACTAGATGAAGCATGGTGTCTGGGTAAAACTAAATTTGGCTTCGCATTTGGTTCCGCGGGTGACGAGCAAAATTTGAGAAGTAGAATTCGTGGAGCTACCTTTTTGAGAAAGGTGGGAAAATTGTGCGCAGTCTTGATTTCGCGTCTCTTGTTGGTTCTGCAGTGCATTCTATGTGTGTCCACTATGATATGCTTAGCCGTCGGACAAATCGTTCAGATTCATCCATTCTTGCAGCAGGCGGTGTCCAATAAGGCAAAGTTGCGTCACTTTGTGGTGAACCAGCATCGTTCAAGTTCTGTTGTCAGCGTTGTAGTTACAGTTGTGCCACTGTTCAAAACATTTTTGTCAGCTTGTCGCAAAGTGTGTCCAACACCGAGATGGTGGTGCAACGTTGCGGCACCAGGTCACCGGTACGTGTACAGTGTATATCTTTGGGTGTTCTTTGCATTTGTAGATCACATGACACAGAAGACAAAGAGGCAAAAAACACCCTTCAATTTTTACGCACGCCGGAACCGAAGGTGTATCTGTGTGTGTGTTACAAAATTACGCTCTCAGGAACAGTAGAGCCCCCGCCACCACTTGGGCTCTGGTGCAGAAATTGGACTTCGAAAATTTCAGCCCAGTGGGACCCTCCGTCATGGATCAAGAGTTCGACTTTGAACATGTCTGGTCCAGTCAGCCCCTAGAAATGAAGCTGGGCTTTGGACCTGTAGGACTTTGACAATCTCCAGCTGTGTTACAACCCTTGGATTGTGTTTCAGAGCAAAAGTTGCATTTTGACCATTACTGGCCTGGTCAGGCCCTCCCCATGAAATAAAACCAGGCTCTGAAGCAAAAGGAGGATTTCAAACATGTCTGGCCTGATTGGAGGCCCTGGAAGTGAAACTTGGGCTTTGGAGCAAAAGTTGGACTGAGAAAATTTCCAGCCCGGTCGGATGTCGGGTGTGACTCAGTGTGTCCACACTGGATTGTGCTGTTGTTCAAGTTTGAAATTCTGAACCCCACAAACCATTGGCAGATAAACTGACTGACATTAAAAATTGGCTTCAAAAGATGCTTGATGCACGTTTGACCAAACGCTCGGCAACAACCCAACACACATTTGGCCTCGTAGGAAGTTTCGTGCGGCATGGTGGACTGTGGACCCAGGCTTCAGCAAGTTGACCCCACGCTTGGAGTCACCTTCACATTCTTAGATCTGGCTCCAGTCCACCCATGCAGCTGTCATTGCCATACTTTGCACGAGACACAGCCTTGGGTGGCGGCACACAGTTTCTGGTCACACCCTGGCATCCTTGTTTTCCTGGACAATCCCCCTGCTGTTATCATGCATTTTCTGTGACCCCGCCCCCCCCCCCACTGTGGGTAGGTTTCTGGCAGAGTACTGAAGCCGCAAAAGATTGCTAACATATTTCAGCAGAGAAGTGAAGATCAAAGACAAAAAATGTTCCTTTTGTTTGTGGGGCCATTTCCTCTGGAGAATGTGTACCGTAGTCGATCCCGTGCCCCCAATCGTTCAAAGTTACCACAGGACCTGACACTCAATTAAAGTCACCTGATATATGGTGGTCTCAACAAGAATTTGTTGCATTGTGCAACGTTTAGAGAAGCGGAGCAAATCCGTCCACGTTTGATGCAGCGTCATGCGACCGTTATTTTCTCCGTGCCAACGAGAACTGGCCTTCTCCGTGCCAACGAGAACTGGCCTTCAGCCTATCTACGCACTGTTGGCGATGGTACTTGTGGAATCCGCAACGTCTGTCATCGTGGTGTCGTTATCGTATTCCAGTCACAAAAGGAAGGCGTTAGATTTACGAGCCCTCCGCATAAAAAATTCATTCCGACAGCAAATAGATTCCTTGCACTGGCGCAAAGGAATTTTGACAGCATCAGCAAAAGACTGCAAAAAATGGATGACTGTGATCGGGAATTGCCAATGGCTCGGTCAAGATAGGGCAGAACTTTTGTGTTGTTGTTGTGATGGTCGTAGTTGTAGTGGTGTGTGCGTGTGTGTGAACCAATCCTCTTGTCCTGATGGAACGAGATGGGGAACCACGTGGTTTTCCAGACACAGTGTCTGAACATTTCAGATGGCAAAGCCAAAATAACTCTGCTGGATTTTATTTTGGATCAAAACCCACCTGATGGAATCAATTTCTGTATTTCCCCCGCAGTCAATCCCTACTGGCGGTGGTTCTCTCAACCAAATTTGTCCCAAACCTTCCTGGAAGTTTTCGAATTGTCCCATTTTCTTTCTGCAGGAAGTTCAGCCGGATGAACGGATCGGGCTGCATCTTCGAGCATTATGGGCGCATCCCAGAAGCAGTGTACAAGGTGGAGAGTTTCCGATCTCCACTGGAGGATGCAGTGTTCAAAAACGACCTCTCCACCTTCAAACAGCTTGTCGAGGTGAGTGCGTTTCCTGAAAGAGATTTGCACAATCAAACAAGTGACAGTCTATGTTCCTCCGACTTTGGTGCTTCACGGAACCAGTGTAAGTTGAACTATTGTTGTTTTTGTGCCAGCTGCACCACAAGAAGGGCAACAACTATCAGAGGGTCGCAGTCACAACAAGCCATATTGTCAACATGACTTTCTTGCGCACTTGTGGCTGTTAGATATGCAGCGTGGATATCCATGTTGACATTGCGAGAACCTTTGAGTCCCTGTTTCTTGCTGGACCAAATGTCCTTTGCGGAGAAGTGGAGATCACTGTTTTGGAGTTTGGTTTTGTTCTCTGTCCAACGTGTGAACGCTGCTCGTCTCAGGAGGGCGCCGAGGTGAGCGTGCGGCTCAAGGTGGGCCTCATGACGTGCATCGAGTACTGCGCCATGGTCGGGTACGAGGACATGCTGCAGGCGCTCATCGACAGCTCGGTTCACCACAACACGCTGTCCCAGTACTTTTCACTCGCGGGTGAGTTCAGTGTGTCAAAGAAAAAGAACCGTTCGCGCAGGTGTGGCCAAGTGCAAATGTCTCAGCTTTGCCATGAATGGTTTTGGCATGGAACTGGAACAGGGAAAAAAGCCAGTTTTGTCAGTTTGGAACCAAATGAAGATACGGTATATCTTCGGAAATCCTTCAGAAAATCTCATGTTGTCGAAGTTGTGTGACTGTGTGCTCCTGTGTTTTCAGACCACGTGGAGCGCGCGTACATGATTTCCCGCAACAAGCGCATCTTCTTCGACGAGGAGGCGCTGGTCGAGGTGAACCGCTACGAGGCGGCGCTCTACACGGCCGTCGAGTACAACCAGCCGGGCTGCACGCGCCTCATGGCCAAGGTACACGTCACACGCAGACATACCTGGCGTACACACACACACACACACACACGCACACACACACACACACACACACACACACACACACACACACACGAAACAGCCAGTGCGTCGGGATTAGCCGATCTGCACGGAAAGGATTTGATTGAAAGTGTGAAGATATGCGGTGAACGTAGTTCTTTGAATCAGTTGCGGGCAAATTTCCCTTGCTCTTTGTCGAGACGGCGAAAACGCCCCAAAGCACTGAGCGGGCAGCCAGAAAATAGCAAATTGTGTGGTTCTTTAGGTGCTGGGTCCTCGCGAGCCGGGGAAGCACAACTTCATCGTGGAGAACAACTGTCAGGAGCGACTGAGCGCCGCAGAACTCGCGCAAGTCCGAGGTGAGCACTTGTTACACTCGTGCCTGAGTTCCTGAGGTCGGCCGCGAATGGTTTCACCCTGCGCGTCCTGGTCTCATTTGTACGAGAGAAACCCGTCAGCCTGTCCAACGGCCGGTGGACACGTCACCCTCAAGGGATACTTGTCCCGTGGTGACAATTAATAACTAGTTCTTAGCACAGGGTGAAATGTTCGCGTCCTCCATGCTGACAAAAAAATAACATTCTTCTTGAGGAGACAAAGCAAGCTTCAAAGCTCACTTTTAAAATCATGATGTGTGTTGTGAGGTAGTCGAGATTACTCGTGTGGAAGTCTTTCGCCAGGCAAAACGAGTTGTGAATGGAGACTGTGGTCTCAACTCGGGTTCGTTTGGCCAATGGCGTCTTTCAAACTCTGACAGATCGAAGTTCCAAATTTTCTGAGTTGCAGTTGACCAGACCCCAACAAAAGACGTCATGTCAAGAGAAGTGTTTTGGGCAGTGTAATCTGAAATCAGATCATTTTTCATATTCTCAGGTCACACGGAGTGCTACGAGATTCTGCGACGTCAGAAGGAGGACAACGCTCCTGAGCCGCAGCAACAGAGCTGACGACCCACGGCGTGTGTGTCTGGAACTGTCGCCTTTCTGAACTCGTGTCCTGCCTCTTGTGATTCGTGAGAGGCACCCCAACTGTAGTGTCCTGACGTTGGAACTGACGCCTTGTGACAACTGTTACTTGTGGCAGATACTGTCAGATTTGGAGAAAAAGCTGGTGCTTCTTCTTACGAAAAGGCTATTGATCTCTGCCTCTTTCGTGCACGATGTGACGGAACTGGAGATCAGTATCTGCTTTTGGCAAAGCCTCGTCGAAGTCCCAGTGACAGCTTCTTCCCTTTCTCCCTGCATCAGACGCGACTGTGGAAGACACGTTGATTTTGGTGTCTCGCGGAGTGAATCACAAAAGATTCGGAGGTGACCTGATGTAGGGATTCATGAGAAGACCCAAACCAAACGGGGAAAGGAGCGCTTGCCTCGTTCTACCAGCTGCGAACACTGAGGTGATACGCGGACCCAAATGGAAAGCTTTTCTCTTCATTGAACGAACACATTTTCTTCATGTTTGCACCTTTGTTGAGGACAGTGGACGGGTATGTGATCAAAAGGCGTGTTTTTCTTTCTTTCAGAAAGATTCAGTATTTTTCTGTTGAAGTTTTGATGTTGTGTGTTTCTACGTACCGTCGTGCATTTAGTTCCTGCGAGAACACAGAGGAGGCAACGAGACACTTTTGTTGAAGTGTGAGGCCGTTCCTTCTTCGGTTGCACTCACTGCTGATCAGCTACTGCTGATTTCAAACTGCTGATTTGGTCATTTTGTGCGCTTGTGGATATCCTCGTCTTCAGCCGAAACGTGCCTCATCTCATTAAATAGGATGCACGTGTTCATCAGTTGCTTTTGACGGACAAGAGTGGAAGTGCCTTTTTACCGGTGCCCGATAGATACGGATGTTCTGTGATTCGAAAAATCTTGACGCTTCGTGCACACGTGTTGTTGGTCGTCAACCAAAGTTGTAAATATTGTTGAATCAGACACAGTCCCTCGGTCCAGTGATGTAGGTCCTACAGAACATGCAGTCTGTAGAATCTACCTTTGTAAATTTTTGCCATGGAACTTTCATTTCAAGTGACTGTGATGATCTACATCTTTTGCTGAAGAATGAATTGTTGGAATTTTCGGTTCAAAAGTTTCAAACATCTTCTGAAGTCAGGTGGACAAGAAGCTAAAGTTGCCTCCACTGGATGTTCTTGGCACTTTTGCTGTTCATAAAGTTACATTGTTCTCGCGTTTCAGTTTACCATTCTGAATTGAAAAACAACAACAAAGTTATTTTTCTGGCATTCGATCGATACTTCCTGGTTTTGTTCTTTGCGGGCGACAGTGAAATCCTACAAAGTTTTCGATATTGTCGGGTGTCAACAAACGCAAAGGAACCCCTAGAGGAAGATAACTTTTCGTGGATAAAACAGTGATCTGACACATTCTCGTTCAATGCAGTTACTTTTCAGAAAATATGTTCGAAAACATAATGCCTGCCCGTTTCACTCGCCCCCCCACCTGAAAATACCGGTAATTGATCTTTCTGCACAACACTGCGCAGCATGAGCTGTCTTCTCACACGTCTACAAAGCGAAGATATCACAGCAGCTACAGAAAGTCGAAACTGAAGTCCACATGAAAGCCTGTGCACTAGCAGTCTGAACACAAAGATCAAGTTCGTGTGTACAACAGAAGGCGAGGCGGAGCGGGGCGTTGCACCACATTCTTGCACCCCCAGTTTCGAGCAGGTACACAATTGCCCGTTCTTGTTGACCACAAACAGTGAGATTGCTCCCCAGACTCTGACAACCGTAAAAATTATACACAAGAAAATCATTTAGTATTTCAAGCCAAATACGATTTGCTTTGGAGGATTGGATCCAACAGTGTTTCATCACTTGTGACTATTGATTTTACACTGAGTTGCTCTCAATTGAGACCATTGACCATTAATTGTCAATAGCCACACAGAGCAATGGAGTTAATTTTGGAAGTTTGAAAGAGGAATGAAAGCATACATTGGAAATTATGAAAGTTTGCTTGACACAAGATAGGTTTTGGATCTTGTACTTGTAAAAGTTGGGTGAATAAAGGAGGAAAGCTTGCTGTCCTATCGGATGAACAACGGTTACATAAATGACGGGCCTCGTATGACTGGCACGCGCTGTTCGCAACTCTACCTGCCCAATAAACTCCCGTCCATCAACAAGCGAAAAAAATGAGTGGCAGCACCAGGAGTCCGTTTCTCTCAGAACCAAACGTGAGGCGCTGTCGTTAATTTGTGAGGATCTTCATCTTCAGATGAGGTCAGACCCACCACACCATTGGGCCAGTCTCTGGCAAAAACGGCGCATGTAAAGCAGATTGCACGTACGAGTACTTGTGCGTGTAAAACTCGAACCATAAGCAGAGACTAGAACAAGTTTGGGCAAGAAACGTGCCACAACACACGATAAAGTCACAAAATTTCAGATCTTACAGACAAGAATTTCACAAAAAAATTGATTTTCTGACGGGCAAAGTTAGTTGTCTCACTGAAAATGTGTGAGGTTTCTCAGGGCAGTGAAGGTGATTTTTCAGCAGAAAACAGCTGCAAATGCACGAATATTCAAATGATATAAACCCTGTTGGACGAAGGCAGATCAAAACTTCCACAAACATCAAAATATGATTTTGTTTACAAGCTTTGGTTGAGATACAATGTAGGGGCAGCGAGCGAGTGACATTCAACAAGAAAGGGTTTGCTGTGATATGGGCCACGGCCTCCAATTTTGAGAACCACACCATCACCTTGCTGATCGGCAGAAAAGCCACAACATCACACGCGCGAAGCTCTTCAATCGTGAACACCGATCCTGGCTCCACTGACTACACAAGTTTGGAGACGCTGCCCAACTGACATGGCTTTCTTTACGGTACAACAGAAAGTGATCAAAAAGTTACAGAATTCCACAATTCGCTTTGGTGCCACAGCCGGCGAGAATCTAGTTTTTGCCGACAATGGCGCGGAGAAGTTTGCCGTAGTCGCCGCTCGTGTCGTCCTTGATCCACTTCCAAAGCGTCTGCTTGACGAGCTCGAGGAAACACGCCTTGATCTGCACCATGTCGATCTGCAGAGCAACGACAAGAACGACAGTGAGGCGCCAACATACCGTGTGGCATTTCACATTCAAAATCAAGAAGGTGGAGTTGTTTTATTTCACGTCAAATTCCTGTCACGAGGTCTTTTTGAATTCGCTGGAGGATCTGTGTCCAGTTACGTCGGTCGTGGTCGCGCCAAGAAGCCCCGACTCACCTCACTCCTGCTGCAGACGACGCGGATTAGAGTCTTGTCGTCCGTTCCGGCGCCTTTGATGGAGTCGCGGAGACGCTCTGCGAAGAACAGGGGGCGACACTTGATGCTGGAGGCGATCGCCCGGAGCGCCCTCTTGTAGTCGCCCGACGACTCTCGGTCAATCGAGTTGATGATGTCGCGCTGACTGATCTGTGAGTGAGAAGGACAGAGCTGCAACTCATACAGCTGCTCGTGGTGCCTTCGAAGCAGATTCAAGCTTCCACATATCACCGACTGCGAGAGCAAGCAAACAACGAGTAATTTTTGCACACGCAGCAACGTCAAACTCGAACTGAAAAAAGAAGTTTTCAGACGCCAAACAACAAACTCACCAACAAACGTTCACTTTACTCAGCATGAGCTAAAGCAACAACAGATGGCATTCTGGAGTTGGAAGGATTGCTTTTTTCTGTTCCTGTTGAGTCAAGTGTAACTGACAGCTTTGGGACACAAAAGCAGCGACGACTTTTGAGACTTCAATGAGTGCTATCCCGTGCAACGCCTCTGGTTGGACACTCACCTTGACGTACTCGGTCCAAACCCGGTTCAGTGTGTAGAAGTCATTGACTGAGAAGATCCGGTTGAACGTTTCTTCATCAGTCCCCCAGCGCTCCTCGCCCGCTTCATGCAGCTCCTGCAACACGTGGCGTGAAGGGAAACTGAGATCGCTTCCACAAAGACTGCAAGCCTGGACTCCTTTCAGTGGAGCGGTGGTAGGGAGCAGTTGTCTACCTGGGCCATGCGGACGCACTTCTCGACGTCGACCAGGTTGTCGTGGTTGATGCGGAACTGGCCGGTGAACTTGTCTCCAACAGTCACCTCCTCCACCGCAGCCTCGAGCTGCTCACGGCTGATCATGCGCCTCCCGCCCTGCAATGCGCAGCGCCACAGATTTATTCAAATGTCTTGCTCAGTACACGGCACAGAACTGGAACGCCCCTGGAGCGCCAGTGTTAGCCCGCGTCGGGGTGAAGTCTTTCAGAAACTGTTGCACCGTGCTCTCATTGCAATCATCGTCTTGCCTCGAATAGCAATTGTTTGGGTCTCCACTGAAATGCAGCTCATACGGAGCTGTCAACATGTCAGACATATTCACGAGTGGCTTCGACAACAGAGGAACGACACAAGGGCTCGCCCTTCGTGCTGTTGAATTTGCAGGCGCCAACACCAACAATGTCCCAGGTCTCCAAGAAACAAAGTGAATCTTCCGTGGATATGTTGCGACGTACCGTGGAGGCGGACACCAGGAGGCGCTTGAAGAAGCCGGAAGTGTCGCTCTCGATGTCCTCTTCGAATGCTCCGGCCTTCATTGGGTTGCCAGACTTCTTCTTCACCACAACTGCAAAGGTGGCGTACTCTCACTATTGCCAGAAAGTGCCAGGAACAACAGAACACTTGAGTGCGTAACCACGTTCGACTGGACTTTTTAGTTTTCGTGCACAACTTCACACAGGTCGAAATTATCGGCGAGTGTTTACAACTCACCCGATTCGTAGACTTCTCTGATCTCGGCGATCTGCGCCGGAGTTCGCGTGAAGAGGATCTCGATGAGGCAGTGCTCGTCGGTGCCGAGGCCCTGACATGTGCAACAAACTCTTGATACATGTTCGCGCAACAACTGAAATGTGTCTGTGCGCTCTGATGCGTTTTTCCTTGTTGACTACGCGCGCGCGCCTGTGTGTGTGTGTGTGTGTGTGTGTGTGTGTGTGTGTGTGTGTGTGTGTGTGTGTGTGTGTGTCTGTCTGTCTGTCTGTCTGTCCCACCTTCAGAGCACGTTTGATGCACCAGGCGTCGAAGTAGGCGGGCGGGTGGAAGAGCGCGATCAGCGTCGCCTCCAGGTTTCCGCTCGTGTCGCCGCGCAGGTCCTCGATCAGGTCCTGAGAGAACACCACGACATCAAGGCTTCTGCCAGGTTCATCTGGCGTTCCTTGGTATCATTCAGCCAGAAATAGATTCACGCTGTCAACCGCTTGTTGAAGAAATCACCGGTTCTACTCACGCGTCCGTACGAAGTCTTGTACATGTCGTGGATGGCGACACGCTGCGAGTTGTTTCTGCTCGACACCAGATAGATGATCGCCTCCTCATCCGTACCTGAATCCAAATGCGCACATTTCAGAATGACCAGTCTGGACTGCCAAACAAGTAACCTGTCTGCTGCACATTCGAATCACCAGTCGTTTGCAACGTGACCCCGGACCACCTCACGATGCAAAGCCGAAATCACACGCGCACGACAGAAGCGCCCAAACTGAGACGAATTGCTTCGTTCATCAGTGACTGGAAAGGTAAATGAGCATCTCGAATCTGCCACCCGAAACTTTCCACACACAAACAAAGGGAAAAAAGTGCGAGCCTGCAAACCGAGCACTGACCCCATCCCTTGATCGCCTGGCGCATGTACTGTGCGTCGTACTCCGGGTCCCACTTCTTGCCGACGAGTTCCTCTCCCTTCTCGGCGCTGAACCAGGCGGCCACCAGGTCAGCCTCGTCGTACTCCTCGAACATCTCCACCGTCCCAGCCACCGGGTCAAACATGCCCGTCAACTGCAAGCCAAGGCCAAACGTGCGAGCTACGCGCTTGCCTCTTTGTTTCTTCTTCCACAGTTTACAAACACACACAGACACACTTTGTATTGTTTGAGCATCGAAGAAGGACTCCAATGCACAGTTGGATGTCGGGTGGAGCACACTCACATCTTGATTCTTCATGAGGTTGTCGATGAAGAGCTGCTTCATCTCGTGTTTCTGCGCCTCCAGTGCCCCAGACTCCTGCATCACCTTCATCTTCTCCTCCATCTCCCGCATCTTCTCCATCATCTTGTCCTGCATTTCTCGATCTGCTTTTCTCTGTAGAAGTGCAAAGCCAGACATGGAATGCCGACACACTAAACAGACTCCTTGCGAGAAAACCCGTCCTTTCAACAGTCAAAGCAGTGTTTCCAAAATGCCCTTCATGAAAATGACGTAAAACAAAAATGTTTACTTTTTGCACCTCTGTCTTCCAGAAATCATTTTTGAGAAATTCTACCAACTTCCCTCTCTCCTTTCTCGATATGAAAGAGAAGGAAGCAGAGGCATTGAACACAGGCGCGCCGATGAACACAGTTCTCTCACCCCAGGGGCACAGAGACACAACGATATGTGGAGTGGAGCGTTTGGTGATCCACCCAAGTGTGACAAGTGACACCGGTCGCGCCCCCAACTTTTCAAACTGCGAAGGTCGCCGTGCCCGGCTGACTCTAATCTAGGACCAGTCTCCAAGCACAAACGGTCAGAACAGCGTGGGCATTGATCAGTTTTCGTTGTTCAGAAAAAAAAAGAACATCCACAGACGTTGAAACTTGAAAACTGGCCTTTGTGGCTCCAACCATTTTCAAACGTCGGTCCCCTTGTGACAGCCACAGGCTTCTTTTCAAATACATTTCATGATACAAAAGACTGGCTCGCAGTTGGCGAGCACGTTTTGGTTTTTTTTGTTGTCTTTTTTTTTCAATATTATGCGCAAAGAACTCACATCTTCTTCGGCTTGGTCTTCATCATAATCTTCATCATCCAGTCGCTGAAACGGACAAAGAAAGCATTGACTCACAGGGTCCAGGTTGCAATGGCCTGCAACCTTCTGCGGCTCTCGAGAGGCTGCTTCATCAACGAACAGACTGACCTTCCTCATCCGGCGCCTGCGCGCTTTGCGAAGATCCTCCAGGTCCTCCTCGTCCATCAGACCCATCTGCAGCGAGAAAGTCGGGCGTGCAACACAAAACAAAGCAAAATTCAAACCAAGCCAGCGGTTCAACTCTCGATTGCGTGCACGAAAATATCCCAAACATCGCAGGACGAACTGACCTGTTTGGCTGTGTGCATGGAGGCCTGGTGTGCGCCCCATGCCGCCTGGTTCTGATGCATCATGTTGTAGTGATCCGACGGAGGAACCGGCATTGGGGGAGGAGCCTGAACAAGAATGCTGCGCACTGAACACAGGCTCGTCTCCAAGAGCACCGTCTCTTCGAGCGGAATGTCCTCTCGGTTATGACAACACCGTGGTCTTTGGGCAGGAGGTGATGATACAAAATTTGCGTGTGGTTGTCAGGGTCATTCCCCTCCCCGGTTTTGAAGACCACACTGATCATCACTCAGTAAACTTTTCAAAAGTTCATGTGATCATCTCCCCCACCCAGATGCTGTGGATGAGGTGACCACAGGGTCCTCAACTCCGGATGACAACGGCCCCTGTAGTCTCAGCTGGTGTCCAGTGCATAACAGGCAGGTCTCGTCGGGACGCGCTTGTGTCAAATACAGCAGTCTACACAACGTCAGCCTTGAACTTCGTTCCCAGTCTTTTGAGTTGTCGAATTTGTCATCTCCAGCTACTTCTTTTCTGGCTTCAAAAGCTTTTTTGGCGACCAGCCAACCTGTATTGAGTATTGAGTTTTCTGGCTGCTATCGACACTGACCTGTCCTCCATATGCACCTGGCGGTGGTCCGTAGCCAGTGGGCGCTCCCGGAGGGGGTCCGTAGCCACCCCCTGTTTACCAAATGAACGCATGAGTACACCCAACGATCAGATGACCATTTGTACCGACAGTACAACAGTGCAAAGTTGTCTGAAATGATCAACTCTCAATCTCAATCCTTTTTTTTTTTTTTCCAATAAATAAAAGGCAGACCGCTTTTTGAAAGTTATTTGAAAAGTATGAATTGTTTTTCCTTTGCTACGTATGTGTGTGCGGGATTATGGGTGCTCGTGAGTTAACGTGACAACAAACGAGTACAACAAAATGTATCAAATCAAACAGGCTATTTTTTGTCGACTTTGTCGCCGTCGTGTACCACCAACTTGACCACGTTCGTTTCCCGTCAGCTCGGACAGAATTGTACCCACCATAAGGGTTGTAGTAGGCGCTGTAGCCACCGTAGCCGGCGCCGGGAGGGGGTGGAGGCCCTGAGCTCGGTGGGAACGCAGGGTTCATTCCGGGGGCGCCGTAAGGGTTCGCTCCGGCCGCATAAGGGTTGGGGTAGCCCCCAGGCGGAGGGTAGTTTCCCTGCAAGCAAATTGACCTGATATTAAGGCACTGTACGAACAATGAAACACATGGGTGCGGGGACAACTTTCTTCTCCGCATCTCAACAGTTGTGCAGTGCGATGTGAACTCGCGATGAGGCGGGCTTCGAACAGTTGGAAACACTGGACTGTGCCTTCTCAACCAGACAGACACTTACCGAATCGGAAAATGAAAAACCACGGAATGCTGTCTCGTCGTAAAAACGACAAAACTTACAAGACAACAATTGTTTTGGTGCAGACTTACGTAGTACGACATGTCACTCCACCTCTCAAAGTCTGAAATGTGGAAAAGAAAAAACAGAATGCAAGAGTCATGGAATTGTGGTGAGGCCACGTTTGTGAAAAATATCACGGTCAGTGTACACTTTGATCTCAGTTCATTTCTTGTCAAAGTCGATCGATCATAGATCTATGCAGGGAACAAACTGGCTGCAGAATCTAGATCTCCGAGGCTGATCCCAAGTCTTTCACGGCCGATGTCAGTTGTTTTGCTCCCTCCCATTAGTCAGCAATGGTGCCAGATGATTGAGAAACAAAAGAAGTCGATTGGAATGTCGCATTGCCGAGAACATGACATGATCAAGAAAGACTTTTGAGAGCCTCATATCTGGACCAGACGAGTCTGCTGCAGCTGCATCTTCAAGCCAGAGCTGGTTGCTTTTTCGCATGATTGCATGTTTTGTCCCTGTTCATTTCCCAGTGCAACGAATTGTTCCAAGAAAACTAACCAAACTGCTGATCATATACTTGCAAAAATGTGCGAAATACAGTTGAAATCGCTTCAAATATATTGAAACTTTCCCGTGTTTCAGACACCTGTTGACTGGTTCCCACTTCCTTCTGGTTATTTTCTGCGGAAACAACCGGGAACCAGAATCTCCAAGTCGTTTTCTTCAGCTGACTGAAATAATAAATACTGCGCAAGAATTGTGGTGTCATATTGGTAATCAGTCGACACACATTTACACATTCACGGTGACCTTATATTTATTCTACAATTTTCACAATTTTTCTAACAGTTCAGAATACGTTCAACGCCTGTTGGTTGTCTCTATTGAATTATTTTTGCGGCTCATTTAAGTTTGCGCTTTCTGTTGAAATTTATCGCTTCACGTGGCCTTGTTTACGTCACGGAGTACCATCTGGCGGAACTTAAATTGCAGCTTCTTTTGTTTCTTTCCTGCAAAAAAAAACAGCACTTCAGAGTTATCTGACAACCTACACAATCACAGTGCTCCAGCTTCGCGGAAAAGGCAGCCAAAAGCAATTTATTAATGGGCTGTTGATGACATGGAGATGATATTGCCGACTGCACCAGTTTTGCATCTGATCAACAGAGGGCCGGGCTTCCAGCTGTCAAACGTGCGAAGGAAGCTGGCAGAATGCGGTTGAAGAGGATAAACCTCACATTTCAGTCGGATATTTGTCAGTTTTAAGAGGAAAACCATGTAGTTTTTTGTGGTGGAAATGTCGGGCGCAAACAACTCAGCCAAATCAGCTGAAGAGCTGTGTTTGGAAAACCGGCATTGGTACGCTTTTCTGTGTTCCAGTCTCATAACATTTTTCGTTGGATTGTTGCTGGTTCTATCATGGAGGATATTTGCGTGGCTGTGTTGCCAGCGAAAAGCTGGGGTGGTGCAAAAGCCCGGGAGTCCCCAGAAACCGGCGATCCGGGGGCCGGAGACAGAGATAGGATGGGTGACGGAGGCCAAGGATTGGGCCGGGGAACTCATCTCTGGGCAGACCACAACTGGACGCATTCTGGTAAGTTTCGTCATGTCAAAATGTAGATATGAGCTTGTCTAACTCACAATCTTTGGCCGGAACCCGCTCAGCTCCCACTCCAATCCTGGATCCACTGCGTCCTTTTGGAAGAGTTTGCAGCAGAATGCATACAGAAGCTCACGGAAAAATGAAAACGTTCCGAACCAGCAGATACTGCAGGTGGAATATTTCCGTTACCGCGCATGGTGCATGCATTTGTGTTGCAGGCACTAACAGCGAGCAAGCTCCATAACCCGTCGAACAGTTTCCAGCCGTCACAGTTTGCTTTCGCACAATTCGTGCGTGGATTGTGGGGAGGGGGGTCGGAGCCCCAGGCACCGGGCGGAAGCGCAGATCTCAAACAGAAATGACGTACAACAGAAAACAGCGTGAACGCGGTCTGGAATTGTTCGGAGATCTCCCGCGGATCCAGGGGGTTGGGGGCTGACTTCGGAGTCAGCCAGCAAACTGACTGGCGGGGGCACAAAATTTAGAAAACGTTCTTGGAGGTGTTTGTTTGTTTGTTTCAGTAAATTTATCTGACAATTAGATGAACAATGCCTTCGTCTGCATTACCCGCACACTCAGACAATTTGTAATACGAGGTTCTATCATATTTTTGTGAGAATTAGCATGTTCAGCGGTGCCAGTACACTCGACACGAGTTAGTCTCGGCTCATCGCTTCCAATCAAAACAAAGCAGAAATTGCGCAATGAAGACAATGGGTTTGTTATTGTTTTGGCTACATGCACTGAGAACTGAATGTCAACATTGAAGGCACTGTGAAAACTCAAATGTAAACATGCAAATTGTCCAACTGGAACAACGTCTGTTTCATGCAGCTCCTCCTGGGTCTGCCGCATCTTCTGGGTGTGGGGGATGCTTCATGCCCTCGAAGTAGGCACCCCCGAAGAGAACACATTTGCGCGCACGTGCCACCCAACTCTGGAAACACCTCTTCCACTGCTCATGT
>JAAUXT010151671.1_pt1 | contig 22262 bp, 27 predicted proteins | sample 7278171 | NCBI WGS metagenome assembly JAAUXT01 (sample SAMN14350112, study PRJNA611818) | marine sediment metagenome | isolation source: surface marine sediment (1.8m) | place: French Polynesia: Moorea | collected 2018-08 | reverse complement strand
TTAAGTGATAAAAGTAAGAATTTTGACAAAAAAAAGTGACCCAAATCAGAGTGAGCCAAATCAGAGTGAGCCAAATCAGAGCAAGCCAAATCAGAGCAAGCCAAATCAGAGTGAGCCAAATCAGAGCAAGCCAAATCAGAGCAACTGAAACTGAAATTTCCTCAAATCACCGCGAGCTCCATGGAGCTATTTTTTGAGCGGGGGCTAGTCAAGGGGCTCCGACCCCTTGAATCCGCGTCCAGATTGCGCAGAGAATTCACCTTTTGCGCTCTCTGTTTGGTGTGAAAACCCAGAGAGATGGGCAGTGCAAGTAACTGGTTCAAGGTACATGGACGTGAAAAGATTTTTATCTCTTGACATCCTCCCTTCCTTCTTTCCTTCTTTGCTTTCTTCATAAATTCTCGTTGAACAAGTTGCGAAACACACACACACACACACCTGACTCCATTGTGCTCCCCGGAATCTGCACGAACGTTCTGGCCCACAGAGCTGAGCTCACGTCTCGAGGTTGTGGGAACAATTGACATTTCAAAGTTTGGAAAGAAGTTGAAGAAGTTTCATTTCTTTTTCTGAAAACTTTCCAGCGAGCGCAAAGAGACGAATGTTCGAACAGTGCCCACGGTGCTCAAAGCCAAGAAAAAAAAAATGAGCAGAAAACTGAAACTATTGGGGCTCTTATCGGGTTTGAATCGGACCTTTCCTCTGCTCATCCGACAGATGGTCGGACTATTTTCTGTGTTGGGTCCGACGGAAATGCGCGGGAGCTGATTGGTGTGAATAGGACTCGCATCACGTGTCACATCAGCTGATCCGGGAGCTGATACCATGGGGAGGGGGCGAGGGAGGGGCCTTCAGTTGCCATCTGGAGCAACAGGTTCACCAGGTCTGTTTCACACTGGGTGCGTCGTGCGTCGTGCGTCGTGCGTCGTGTTTGGCAGAGACGCGCAGCGCAGGACACACAGAAACAGAGACTATGAAAACGCAAGAAAGCATCAATTATTTTCTTGTTGTGTGTCACTGCAATTCTGATTTTGAAAATTGTGACTGAATCAGGAAAACGGGACGACTGCAATTTTTCTTGTGCTCCTCCTCAAAACAAACATCTTGGTGCGTTTTTACAAATTGCGTTCAGAAGTCCAAAGAGGGGGAGGCAAGTTCGAGCGAAGACACTAGAAGCACCATGCTTTGCGTCCATGCACAAGTCACTGGGCACTGCGTCTCCAGTGACGGGGCAGAAGGACACAATGCGTGGCGCTTCTGCTGTGAACTGAGCCCAAGACGGGTACTGACAGTGCAGTGCGTGTTGCAGGTGTCGCCACTGCGGCCGCAACTTCTGCCGGAAGGCGCTGCTCAAGCGCCACCTCGCGGTACACAGCGGCGCCAAGGAGTTCTGCTGCGACGCGTGCGAGTACGCCACCAGCCACAAGTCCAACCTGGAGCGCCACCGCCGCGTCCACGACGCCGACGGCGGTGACGGCGCAGGTGACGGCGGCGCGTCGCCGCTGAGTGACGGCGCCGGGTACCTGCCCGAGCCGGAGGAGCTGCTCGGGGACCAGCGCCCCCTACCGACACCGCGCGACGACGACGAGACGCCACCACCACCGCCGCCGCTACCGCCACGCGACATCAATGAATCGTTTGAAGACAATTCAGACAAGGACAGTGAGGAGATTGAGGTTTCTGATGTGGACGGCGACACGCGAGAACCTGCAGCTCCTGCTGCCAACACAAACAGTACCAGCGCGGGGGACAATACCCGCCTCTCCACACAGACCCGGCCCCGCAGCTTTGATGACCACGACGCAGGTTCGCGCTGCCAAGAGTCCGCATTGAGCCCAGAGAACGGGGACTGCGCCACCGGCCGCGCCCCGCGCCAACACTGCGCTCCTTATGAGGGGACCCGGCTCACTTCTGAAGGGGGCGGCGGCGGGGACAGCGACCCTGCCAAACCCGCGCAGCTCGTTTGTTCTAGACGCGCTTTGGAGTGCCGCGGCGAGCCTGAACTTCTGAAGCACGTGTGTTTGGGTGAAGATGAGGAAGGCAGAGAGGAGCGTGATGGGGCAACGCTGAACACGTCCCTGAAGCGAAGGCATTGCGTGGGGACCGAGGAGCAGGAAGCGGCTATTGACGATAATGACTCCAATCACGGTTCCCACAGATGGGCCTTTCCAACCGCAGGAGCAGAGATGGTCGCCCGGTCCGCCGCTCCCGTCGCGCACGGTTCAGAGCGGTGCGGACCCGCGGGAGCGAGACTGTCCGTCATCACCCCGCGAGGCGCCGTGCTGAGTCATCACCGCGGGGCCCACCGCAGTCTCAGCCAACATCATCTCCCCAGCATCGCTGCCAACTCAGGGGCACGGGGCGCTCAGCCCAGTCTTGGTGCGGCTCACCCGGCCAGCGGCGGCGGCGGCCCCTCGGAGCTCCGCGGCGGGCTGCGTGCCCCTCGCCGCGGCGCTGCCCCGGTCTCCCCGCAGCCGCTCCCGACTCCCTCCCCTCCGCGCCACGCTTTGGGGAGGGAACCCGAGGATCAAAGGCGCCGCGCCTCGGCGTCCGCGCAGCGTCGCGACATGGCGCGCTGCCAAACGCCGTCGCCTCACGAAGCGGAGCCCGACCACAACGCGCCGCTGCCGATCAAGAAACGATGCGTGGCGCCCGTCGCACAATGAGCCGAGGTGGCCGAGGTCACTTCCGGTCTTATTACCCAGGAAACTTGTGAGCTGTTTGCGCCGTGATGAATCGGTATAGCGCTCCTCAGGTGTAAATACTGTAGCTCTGTGAACTAAACATGATGAGCCTTGCACTGGGCCTGTCATGCTATCACTGAGATAGACGCGTGTTACTTTGTACCGTAGATCCAACTGACAGCAAAAGTTCTGTAACAGTTTCTCATTTTCCATCCCGCGATCGTGCACGCAACCCTAAAAGAGGACTTGTCCGTGAACCCAATGCCTTTTTCACTTGTGTAACAGCGATCCAGTGCCCATTGACTTATGTTTGGATGCAGCTCCCATTGCATTGAACTGCGAGGCTGTACCAATGGACTTGACCATATGCCGCTCCCATTGACTTGAACTGGGAGGCAACGCTCCTGTGTGAACCCAGGCCTGAGAAAACTAACTTGTTCCCGCACTAACTTCACGTTTCCCAGATTCCCAGGCGCTCTCCACTCGTCCCTCCCGCAGCACACCATGTAGCATGCACCGCACAACGTTTTCTCAGCCCTGCGATAATCTTCCCAAACAAATTTAGCTAATTCCTGTCAGGGAAAATCGTCGTTTTGCCTCGTCGCGGAATTCAAAATCCGTCTCACACGCATATGTGGCCGTAGTTATGACAATTGGAAGGGACAAATGTCAGGCTCGGAGCTCTTATCTGTCGCAATGGCCGCCTGATAGAAAGTGAAGGTTCCTCGTGAACTTTGACTTGGACTCGCATCTTAATTTGTGGAAAACAGCACCTTATCAGGGGCGCACAGAGCCGCGTCTTCAGCGGGTCCTTATGGCAGTGCGAGGGGTCACGCAAACGGGCCCTGAACACCGTTTCCCTGTCCCGTCCCATCATGGTAATCTGTCGTGGTAGTGACTGGGGCTGATCCAGGGTGTGGGGACAGGGGGTCAGGGTGTGGGGGTCAGGGTGGGTGGGGCAGGGGGCAGGGTGTGGGGGGCAGGGGCAGGGGCACTGGGTCAGAGGAACCAGGAAGTCCCACCCCTCACTTTGCAAGTATTTTCCGTCGATCCACTGAGAGTCAACATTCTGAACCTGAATGATTCTTTTCTCCCCGCAGTTTTCAAGTTTGTGGCTTGGACCCCAGGACCCCCTTCTCAAGGGGACTTGGACCCCGCTGGGACTAACTTCTGGATCTGCCCCTGTGTACGAGGATCAGGATCTCGGCTCCCGAGGCTCCACACACTGAGTGGGAGTCACGCGGAGAGGGGGTGAATTCAAACACTCTCACTCCGCGACCACAAACACGCACCCCGCTGACCCTGACCAAACACGGCGCTGTTCCCACCGCGCGCAGTCATCCCCCGCGCGGCCAAATTACCCCCGGTCCTTTTAAATACACCCCTCTGCCCTGGTGGGAAGTTTCTAACGAGACTCCATCCAAACAATGTCTTTCATTTGTCGCCTTAATCGCCGCACCTCGCAGATGTCACATGCGTGTAAAATTCCGACCGTCATTCCTGGCGCTTCTGTGCTCGTGGGTTCCCACATCGTTCAGGGGAACGATCCTGAGGGGGGGGCGGTGGGGCAGGGTCAATCAAAAAATTTGAAGAGGGTATGGACCGCTCGGGGAGGGGGCGGGGGCGCTTGACCCTCTGACACAAACATACAAGTATCTATTTGTTTCATCCCAACACAATTTTTTGTCCCGTGAGGAAAATGTTCCCTTTCTCCATTCGCGTCAACTTCTTTGCCCCCCCCCCTCGTCACGTGTCAGGTCCCCCGGGTCGCACCGAGGATCGGCCCCCAGTTCAGTGCGAGAGCGATCAGCGGGTCAGCGGGACTGAGGCATTTACGGTGTTGAAAAGGATCAGAAATAAATCTGAAAAGAAAAGCAAAACCGTGTTGCGTTTCTCTGCTCGCGTGTGAATTCGTCAATGCGTCTCAGCCTTGTCTTTCCAAAATGAAGCGCACAATCTCAAATATTTTTCTTATTTCCGGAGAATGAACTGCCTCTTGAAGTTTGGCCAAAATGAACTTCTTCAAAGAAACAGACACAACACATAAAATCTGCAAAACCAGATTCAGACGACGCGGCCGGAAAGGACAGATTTCGGTGTCATGTTTTCAAAACATTTTATTTGAAAGTTACCAAAAGTGCCCAATTTATGTCATTAACGGCGGAGAGTGGAGAAACGACGCTCCAATTTGTGCGTTGAAAGGTGCTGCTCGGTCGAGGGGATACCCATGCGTACCCGTGGCGGGTCACAGGGTACTGAGGTTGCATGCGAACCCAACAGCGATGCGCCCGATACCCCCTGAACCCTCCGCCACCAAGCAGTGCCCCAACTATTTGAAGTTTGCCCTCACAAATTAAAAAAACATGTAGCAGTCAAATATAGCGGCAGCTGGAGTGACTGATATCTTACATAAAAGGCGACAAATTATCCTGGCTTTGTTCAAGTTTTGAAATGATTTGGCGTGTGACTTAATTGTCGTTTCCTGTGTGTGAGCTGATACGTGTTTATGTCCCAAGGTTGGGTCGTACTGTGTGAACAGAAACCTGAAGCAAGTATTTGCTGTACCTGGGATTTCGACTTCACTGTTTGAGCTTTGCAATATTTTTGAGGTCAACTTCGACTGAGGCAGATCCAGGAATTCCCACGTAATTTTGCGTCACCAAGCGAAGATTCCTTCATTATCCATGTTTGTGTTTGTGAAAGTTGCGGCCACCCCACCCCACGCCACCCCACCCCACCCACCTCACCCTGCGCCTCCTGACCCCCGGTCCCCGAGCCCTGGATCGGCCCCCGATAAGACTTCGCGACGATGTTCAGCGGGTTTTCTTCCCAGCGACTCGATAACGAGACGAGCCGTACTCACCACATGGTGCGAGGCTCGGTCCCCGCCGCACACAGGGAATCGGGCTAATCGGGCCTGAAACACGCCACAGGCCGGGGTCACACTGCATGCGCCATGCGTAACGCGCAGTGCTTCGTCGCTTGAGTCGACAGGGTCACAACCCACACTGTGTCATGCACGCCATCATCCCCAGCGGCGTTGCGTCGCCGCTTGACTTGCTCAGCCGCACCGCAGGACGCGCTCAGTGTGAACGGGCTGCTCCACACAGGGCGCTGACGTTTCTGTTCGGATGCGCAGGGCTGAATTGGAAGATTCTCTCACCGCGGCGCAGCGAGCACCCGGTGCCCCTAGAGGGAGGACCGCAGGGTCGATCCAGGGGAAGTACCCACAGCCACGAGGCAGATCCAGGGGACTCAGATTCAGGGCGGATTCAGATCCAGGTGCACTGGACAGGGACACGGCAGGGTGGATCCAGGAGAGCCAAGAGCCAAGCACAAAACTGACATACTGGACTCAGTCAATAAATAGGTGAAATTGTCATGTGGAGCGATCTGTGCGATCGGCTCTCAATTGTTGTTTGTGATCGACAGGCCACAGAAAACTGCACATGATAATTCCAACTATTTTATGACTGAGCCTCGTACGTGAAAGTCCTGACCTGGGCCAACATGTTTTTGAGCCAACAAACCCCTTGAAACACGTTGAGATCCAAGGCTTTTGACCTTCAATTTCTCAGCGTACTGCCAAAAGAGCCAACAACAAGCTGCGTCAAGATTCGCCCCACACCCTGCCTCCATTCTGTGCCATCAGACTCGTGTTCCCCTGCAAACAGGTTCTCACATGTGGGATCGGGTCCCCTGTGCGTGGCTGGGCCCGTTGTATCTGGTTCCGTCCCCGGTGACTTGGCTCCCTCACCGCACAGCATTGCTCACCGTCGGCATGTGCGCCAAACCGTGTGCTCCAGCGCGCAGGGAACCAGTGGAGTGAACAGGTTTCACTGACGCCTCGTGAGTCATGTGTTGCTCCAGCATCAGAGACGTGTGGACAAATTGTTGTTTATTGCACTGGGGGAATCAGAATTAGAAGCCTGTGAGAAAAGCATCAAGTTGTACATCTCCCAATAGATTTTTAATTGGAGGAGCTCTCAATGCGGTATTGTGCGGTGTTGTGGTGTGCAGTGCACATCCCTTTGGAAGATAGCCATCGATGTTCTTCCCATGCATGCCCCAGCACACAGACCCCAGCACACAGTCAGACCTGGAGGCGGACCCAGGAAAGGACACAGTGGCCCACCTGACTTTTCACTCTGTGAGCCTGAACTTTCAGTGCCTTTGTATTGTACTTGGGCTCCAAGGGTCCCAGGAGATGCACAGCTGAACCCGCGCAGAGACGACCGTGAGAAGGGACTCACTTCCTCTGTGTGTGTGTGTGTGTGTGTGTGTGTGTGTATGTGTGTGTGTGTGTGTGTGGTCGACACTGTCGAATTTACAGTACGCATTGGTCGTCAGCAGAAGCTTGGGGACCAGTCCTCTGAGCAGCACCGTCGTCTGATGGATCCAAGGACCAGGATTCAGGGCCGCCCCACTTCCATCCTCCAATTGATCAATTCAGCTTCCACCTGATGATGTGTCCCAAGAGATTTCTCAGTGTCTTTGTGTCACAGAAGAAACATTTTGGTGACCACAACCCCAAAAACATTTGTTTCCCTACTCAATCAATTTGCAACTCCAAGGGATGCACCCTGACTCAGATGGCTCCCTTTCCACCCTGACCCTAGATCTCCCACAGGGTGGGGTCACCCCAGGGGGTCACCCAACCCAGGAAACCCCTCCCTGATCCAGGATTTCCCACAGCAGGGGGATCACCCTCAGGGGGTTTCCCACCCCGCGGGATCCGCCTGGTCCCCGGTGCATCATCCCCGCGCAGCCTGCACCACGTGATCCCCGCGAGTGAGTGAGCGAGATCAAACGACGCGTTACAGGAAGCTCGGGGTCATTACCAACAGTCATCTGGTTTGAGCTCTGGTTTAATTGGCCAAAAGTGAAAAGGTATAATTTGGATGGCTCCTAGTGCTCGCATGCAAACTGTCATCGTTACCTGGTACTTACGGCCGAAACGCATGAATACAAACGTGGGTATTCCGAGATACACATCTCCTGCCTTGGGTGCATTTTACGCGAATCTCATGCCATTTTCTAATTTGGGCTGATGGGCGGGTGGTTAGAGTGGGCTCGGTGGGATTTGAACGTGAGAGCTGTGTCGGGTTGTTTGTAAGTGTGAATTTGCGTGCCCTGTGTTTAGCCTCCCGCTTGACCCTGTTACGGGAGCCCAGCGAGACAGACGGGCTGTGCGGTACGGTCGAGTTCGCACTTGAAATATCGTCACTTTTTCAGCTGGACAAGTCAGAGTCTGACAAAATTCTTATTCTATTTCTGAAGGAAAAAGGTGTCACACAGATGAGAAGAGGTTTGGCGGAAGAGAGACTGAGTTAAGGGGTTTTCACATTGGGTCGGTCCGAACTAAAAAGTCGGTCCTGCTTGTGCAGTCCTACCTGTCAGTCCTACTTTTGTTTTCACATTGAAACAGGTAGGTTGACCTACTCCGGCAAAGTCAGTCATGACTGATAAGTTGTAGGTCAACCTACAATTTTGGTCCACATTGTGCAGTAGCATTTTCTATTTACCTTTCCCATTGGCAAGGGATCAGTCGACCTACTGAAGAAAAAAACGGGTTGAACTGGGTTTTTTGGTTCAGTCAACCTAAAAGAGTTCAGTCACAGAGAAACGTCAGCTTCAGTCGTCAGCTTCAGTCACAACCGACACCCTATGTGAGAACCCCTTAAGACACAGAGAAAGAGAGAATGAAGATGAAGTGGAAAGACTCAATAAAGCAGGGAAAAGAGAGAGGAAAGCACAGAGCAAATAGAGGGGAGAAGGGTACAAAAGACAGGAGAGAATAAACAGAGAGAGAGAGAGAGGAGAGAGAAAGAGACAGAGAGACAGAGAAATAGAAAGAGAACGAGAAAAGAACGACCGACGTGAGCAAGGAAGTGGATGATGAACCTTTGAGTGACTACGTGACTGACAGGCCTGTGAGTGTGGAAGAATCTTGTGATCCAAGGCCTTGTAGCAAAGTCCACAAGGAGCCCGACGCTGCATAAGGGAGAAAATACGGTGGCTTGGTCCTCTGGTTCCACTCCCCGCTGAGCCAGTTTTGACTCTCAAGAAATCGTGGTCTGTGGCAACAGAGTTGTTTTTCTCCTCTATGGATGAGCGAGTTCGTGCGCTCTGGACTTGTTTTCCTCGTTCATTCATTCTATAGCAGGTGAATTGGTTTTTCCAGCGTCAACTGGCGACACTTTCTCAAACACAACCACTGCCAGCGTGTGGAAAAACACTTTTCAAGAAAACAGTCGTCTCAGTTGGTGTTTTGGCTCAGAACGCTTCGCGACATGAAGTCAAAGGAAGGTCCAGGTGGAGCGAACCACGGGAACCTCAAGATTATTTTCTGATGCTGTTTGGTTGCTGTTGTCCCCTGCATGTTGCCTCATTTCCTGGGCGACTCTTCCAGTGAAGAACCTGCTTCGGGGCCTGATCGAAAGGAGTGTTCGCCGTCCAACACATAGTGCGCCGAAGATAGAATGTTTGTCAGTTTTGCGTGTGATTTTTCAGAGATGAAGTTGGGTTTTCTTGATACATGTAGGATGGCAGAATCTAAATCCGCCGTGTCACCTCACGAGTGGTGAAGCCCTTCTGCTTCAATGGATCACAGGGGCAGTTCAGGCCCAGGCCTCGTGGTCCTCAATCTGCCGCATGTCCAAAGGGCGGTGACTTGAGCGAGGGGGCGGGGCGGTGGACGACGGCAAATCCTAAAAGGAATGATCCGGTCTGTGGGAGGCCAAAATATTGGGGGTGGTCAGGGGGTCTTAACGTTGAATTCTAAAATTTAAAAACGAAAGCGAAACAATGCGTCAATCTTTTGGCATTTTTTTCAGCACAAAGGGCAGGCTCCCAGTGGGGTGGGGGCTGAGGGAGGGGGCGCCAGGGAGGGGGACGCTCGGTCTCTTGCTCGTCAGTCGCCACACCAGACGGCGATGGCCTCGCCTCGTGTTTACTTTAGTCTTGTAACTGGTCACATTTGCGAACTCACGAGCCGTGCGAGCTTTACACAGGCGCGGCCGGTCCCATGTCCAGGAGGGGCGATGCTAATGTCGGCCAGGTGGAGCGGAGCGCTCGTTAGGTGGTTGGACCCGGAATACACTGACACATCGTGGCTACCAGCTATGTGCATAACGCATTCAGCGCGGTGCCTCTGAAGGGAGGCATTCATCACAGGCTCAGGGTCAAACAAGCCATTCTCAGTGACACATAGTTGGACGCCTGTTCCACGGTGAGTGGAAGTTGTAAAGAAGAGGCCACGCAGCCGCGAGCCATTTCTACACGCTGATAAAAACATCAATTACCTTTGTCTAAATTAATGCGTTCAAACCTCATCTTGTTTTCAAAACTTTTTTTCTCAATTTGAAACACTTTAGTGTTGACTGGCTGCTCGCTGATGAGGTGCTGGTGTAGTGATTTTTGGGGACTTTTTGCGGCTGTGTGTGTGAGCGTGTTGGGGGGGGGGCGGCGTGACCTGGCTCCGTCCGACGTTAACGACGCTGGGCCCGCGGGGCCTGGCAGCGACGCGCATGTTCTCCGACGCTCTGTTTGCTCATTTGGCCGATACGTGTGCACTCGTTACATGCGAATTTCACAATATTTGCCATGTTTACTGCTGGCTTTCCTCAACTTGTTCGTTCCGTCATTCGCCGTGGACTCCAAGGTGCAAATGCAAAATTGGAAAACAACTTTGATGGTTGATCCGCAGTTGATGTCCAGGGCGGCTTCGGTCTTGGGTGGGGTTCAACTTTTGGAGGCACTGACGACAAGGAGGCACGTTCCCATTTTGCGAAAAAAGGGCAACAGGGTCACCGACTCCAATTTGAAGAAAATTTGTGTGGAAAGAAATACAGAACAAGAGACCTGTTTCTGTGAATTTTGGTGGCGGTGGGCGGGGGGCAGGGTCCAGATTCGCTTGATGAGGGACATCGGTGTCCATGGCGACACGTCGCAGTGCTGCGCACCTGGAGACGGGGACCTGGTCGCAGAGGAACCACCTGTTGGTTGCTACAGCAACCACGTTTTCCCACGGCGGTGTTCGCGGTGAGGCCGCGGCGACATCTACAGTTCAGGGTTGCGACGCGTGTCACGACGTCCTCGCGAGCCGCACAAGCCTGCACACTCGCTGTGTTTTCAAACTGGAGCTCCAGACCGTTCAGCAAAATTGTTTCAGGGTGGTGTTCTTCATACCCAGGGTCATCCCTGTCCCGTCCACTAACAAGACCCCTTTCCCCTGCCCCTCTAGATGATGCACTTGCCCCCTGTCTCGCTGGTTCCAAATCTCCCATGTCCCTTTGGCCCCTGGCTCCTGGCCCCCATCCCTCTGCCCTCTGTGGTCCCAGGTCACTGGATTCCTGGTCCCCTGACATAACCTCCTGGTCAGTTCTCGATGTTTCTTCTTTCTTCGTGGGGAAAGTTGTTGACAACATTCGGAGCGCTTTGTGAGCGAGTGTGCGTGTCCTTGCTCACTTCACTGTTTATTCGCTTTCACTTCGACTCCCCATCACTGTGATGACGCACACTCAGCAATCTCTTTGCATCTTTGCCTCGTTAAGGGCCGAGTTCATTTCTGCTCGGGAGGTTCGAAACCTTGACCCGACAGGTGTTCGCATATTTCTTGCAGATTTCTGTCACGATTGTACAGAGTATCTGTAGGGTCCTTTGTTTGCGGATCGACGTGAGCGCGGATCCAGGGTGAGACGCAGTCCCCTCACTGAGGGCTCCAACACTAGAAGGTCCTCAGCCTGATCTTCATTCTCAGTCTCAGTTCAGCTCTCAGTCCTGGCTCTTCGGGTGCAACCCTGGATCTGAGGTCGCACCCGAGGTACCGGAGGGTCACACCCGAAGAGAACCAGGACTTAAAGCTGAACTCAAACCAGGAAACAGGGCGCGGATCCAGGGTGAGGCGCAGTTCCCACACTGAGAGCTCCAACCCGTCTGTCTCAATTCAGCTCTCAGTCAGTCCTGGCTCTTCGGGTGCGACCTTCAGGCAGATCCAGGGTCCCACCCGAAGAGACACACAGACTGAGGACACACATCTCCAACCCTGTGAGAACCAGACTCAACCATGATAGACTCAGGCAGAACCAGGACACCTCGCACGTGGGTTGCGCGCCCTGGATCCGCACCAACCAAACGAGCTGCAACTGCGGAATCTCTCGTGTTTACAGCAGAACTCCACGTGCGCGAATTACACTTTATTGTTGAACGGAACTTACAACAGAAATTTCAACATTTAATCAAGAAACACTGAGCAGGAACAGACATGTACAAGAGAACAACGCTGACTAGAACCGATCTGAATGGCAAGGTGCCTGCACATGTTCCACCAAAATCCAGGAAAGAAGTTCATTCAATGCCCAAGGACTTCAGGCTCTCGATTTGGCCTGCGTGTCTTTGACAGTGTTGACAACACGAACATCACTGTACAGTTCACATGAATTCACAGCTCTGTACACACTGTGCAGGTTCGGTGACCCTGGGCCACGCTGCTTCTGCACGTCACGCAGTATTTGCATCTGCGCTTGTGTGTGCGCGTGCGCGTTCGTCACCTTCGCTGGATGCGCGCGCAGACGCAACTCCCGCTCGCATATGCAGTGTGAACAGCGGGAGATGCACGTCGTGACTCATGGGGCAGAGTGCACCGACTCACCGCGTAAGGATGCAGCGTGGGGCCGGGACAGGAGCAGATCCAGGCCAGTAGTAGATCCAGGCCAGTTGTAGATCCAGGTCCGCCAGTCTGAAGGCCTGGGGAGGATTTGGCGCCTCGACTCCTCTTTCACCAACTCGACGCACTGAATACCAAATCTATTTTCGCGGACAACTTTTAAAGTTTGGATGGGCCCATTGTGGCCCCAGCGAAATGCAGCTCCTTCCCTCGGGGAAGTCGTGCATGTCCTGAAATTCAGACGTTGGACGCGTTCGATATGGACCTCCTCGCCCCGCCGTTCACCACGAGTAACCCGGCTGATCCGGCCTTGATGTTCGGGGTGGTGCCCCCGCCCCCGCACGTGTTCTGATACAGCATGCTGTTGGTGCTCGTCCCCGAGGTGCGCTTCTTGTCCAGCACCACGTTCACCTGGTACACAGACGCGAACGAGTTGCTGCGCTGCAGGACGAGCGGGTCAATGTAGTTGAGTCCGGCCGAGGTGGCCGTCGTCAGCTGCGACTTGCAGGAGGAGTACTGCGGGAGGAGCCGCCCCCGGAGCATGTGGCACAGCTCCTCCCGGAACCGCCGCCCCGTGAGGCAGTAGAGGAAGAAGGTCAGGCTGTGGTTCAGGTAGACCATCACGTTGGAGATGGCCTTGGCCGCGCCGTACTTGTGGTTGTACACGTGGTCCAGGTCACGCTTGGTCCAGTAGGGTTTCCCTATGAGGAGGACGATGCTCGGGGTGATGGTGAGGAGGAACATGAAGGACGCGCTCAGACACATGATGGTCGCCTGGGAGAACTGGCGCTCGACGCGGCCGCGCCGGGGGCTCGGGCTGCTCCCGACCGGCCGCGTCCGGATCAGTTTGCGCACGATGCCGACGTTAAACGTGAGGATGGCGAGGAACGGAATCACGCTCACGGCCACGAACGCGATCCACGGACGCACGTAGCTCTCGAAGTGGAAGCTGTTGGGTTTACCGCAGTTGGTTGCCCGTAGCAACCCGCCCTCCAGGTGCGCCTCGTACCCGCGCGTCCAGAAGACGTGCACGTTCTTGGCGCACGACGCGACGAAGGCGACGACGGAGAAGAGGACGGCCTTGCGCGGCCGGCAGACGTTCATCTTGCGCAGCGGGAAGCAGACGGCGATGAAGCGGTCGAATGTGAAGAGCACGAGGAGCCAGATGGCCGTGTCGGACGTCGAGTAGAAGAGGAACTTCTCCATCTTGCAGGACGCGGGGTGCGTCTCCTTGATGATGGTGATGTCCATCGCCTCCAGCCACTCCGGGATGATCCCTGCAATGGAGAACACGTGTGAAGGGGGATGTGTGTTGTGGGCTCCACGCTGTGCCTGTTTCGCAAACTTCTTTCCAGGGTCTGCAGGAAACTACCCGCCGGCAGCTCTATCACAACTGCCACTGTTTTGTACCCGCCAATCACCACCAATCTCTTTCTGTGGCCACTTTTCGCGCCACTACGGAGTTGTGCACATTCTTTACTCATACCACACACTCTGACCCGTCTGTTTGAAAGAAGCAGATTTTGTCTCCAGTGCGACCGCAAACTGAACGTGCGCGACAGAAGAACGGAAATCACCCCCCACCATCCACCAGTTCACTTCGGGAAATATTCAATGTGTTTTCGCAAAAAAGCCTCGCCAGACACAATGCATTTCTGACGGGAAAATCAGTGGAACGATTCACGTAGAAAGGGCATCTGGAGACTGATGAGACGACGCGCCCCATTGAGACTCGGAGCGCTCCCCTTTGAAGGCACACGCCCAGGCAGATGGGGAATCCTGCTCTTCGTGCAAAAGCGCAATTTCACGTCGGCCTTCTTATTGCAGACGCCTCTGTCTGTCATGGCGGCGGATCCAGGGGACATGGGTGCGTTAAGTCCCCTTTCTGTTTTTCTGTCTTTTTTGTGCCAAATTTGGACAAATTTGTTCTTCACGCACATCACATTCTTGCAGCAAAAAGTGGGCCTCGACCCCAAACATTTGTCTTTGTCACCCTCCTTTTCTCCACCCATTTTGAGCCTCTGATTCTGAGCGACGCCCATGGCAGGTCCCCCCCCCCCCAGTTGCCTTATCCTGGGTCAGGGGAGCGCTGCAGCTCCTGGCGCCGGACCAGAGAGGAGCACCCATGAACGCTAATGATTAGGAGACAGTGGAGCACTCTGACTGTGGGACGTCCACCCTGGATCCAGAATCTGGCTGCAAGACCCAGGAACCTGGGACCCTCTGGAGGTATACAACCAACGGAAACTTGCACATGTGGACTCGTCATTGCTCAAAAGAGTTGCACTGAGAAAGAATTCCAGAACGGAAGGGTTGGGCTGTGGAGGGGAGAGAAGACATGAAAGAGCCGGTTCCAGGATTGGTCAGGGGGCCGATTGTGGGAGAAATTTCATTTTCTGGGCTCAAAATGCGTCAGTGTTATGGGATAAAGGAGAGGCTCAGGAGCTCACTTTCCCACAGAGGGCCGCCTCTGGATGGACGTTCCCTGGATAGGTGTCCGGTTTGTCCCCGAATCTGCCCCTGGATCCGCCCCTGGTTGGTGGTGCTCTGAATCTACCCCTAGATTCCAGTGGGAATCTCCCGGACGCGCGGAGGTTTCCGAGCAGCCCCGCCGCAGGTGATGAACGCTGTTTTGACTCGGGATCCCTCGGCCTCCCTCCGGCAACAGGCCCCGTGTGTTTCACTTGTCTCATTAAGCAGAACTAATTGACTGGATGTGGCACATGAGTCCACGGCGGAGCCAGGGACTGCTTCTTCAGTGTCAAGATTCACCTTGACCCGTGATACGTAACACGAAGATTTCCGCGAAATCGCTCCTGAGTGCAACGTTTCTTTGGAACGAATCTGAGGGTTAATCACCGGCTGCGGCGATCTGGTCTCAAAGCCGCCTTTGACCAGTGCTGCCCCTCTGCTCTTGGGTTTTTACCCTGATATCAGGCGCGCGTCAAGATGGTCAGGGTGAAACACCCCCAGGATACACCTGGGCGTGCTCTACGGGTCAAAGTGGAGGGTCTTTGGGCGGGTCCAGGCCCCCTTGTGTGTGCCCCCTCCTGGGCGCTTGAGACGCACCTCTGAGGTCATGCTTTGTGGAGGACCCAAAAACAGTCAGGACAGGTCCCTCCCAGCCCCAGCGCCGCGACCCTGGGAACTGACTCCTGGAACTGACTCTCGGAACCGACCTTGAGAGACTGACTCTGAAGAGACTGACCCTGAGAGACTGACCCTAAGAGACTGACCTTTTCGAGACTGGCCCCGTGGAACTGACCCTGAGGAACCACTGGGAGACTGACCCCTGAGAGACTGACCCCTCAGAGACTGATCTGAGAGACTAACCCCTGGAGCTGACCTCTGGATACTGACCTGTGATGAGGACGAGCGTGTCGAAGAAGGCCATGACGGGCAGATAGACGGTGGCGGAGCTGCCTCGGAGCTGCGGGCGGCGCATCACGCACATAATGAGCACGTTCCCGATCAGCCCGACCAGCAGGATCACGGGCGCGATGTAGATCCACACCACGTTGTGCACCGACCCGTGCGTGTGGCGCCCCGGGGGCGTGTTGTTGGCGTGTCGTGTCGTGTTGTTGGCGGCGGCCGCGGCCTCGTAGATCGGGTCAGCCAGGCCTCCGAGTGAGTCCGGGTCCCGGTCGTTGATCACGACCAGGGGGTCGTCCATGGTGGGGCTGCTGTTGCTGTTGCTGTTGTTGCTGTTGCTGTTGTTGTTGTTGTTGTTGCTGTTGCTGTTGCTGCCAGAAGCTGGAGTTAACTGGCTTGCGTCCTCATTCCGGACGGATGCATCTGGGTATGTACGGCGAGGTTTGCATTGCTGGGTACGCTGTTGTGGGTACGCTGGGTTGGGTACGTCACGCAGACCGTCACAGACTGCTCACGTTCCAGCTGTCGTTGTTCGGGACCAGATGTTGTTCTTCAGATCTGCAAAATGCAACAGAAGTTCATTTCACAGTGAGTTGTGCAGCTCCTACGTGCGCTGAACGGAAGTTCGCGACCCCAGCGCGGACTTGGGGACTCACGCAACGCTGTTTCTTTTCGCGTGAGACCCACGACGCCGTGTGTGACTTTTCACGTGAATCACGTTGCTCTGCACGCGGCTCGAGACGCACAAAGCCACGTGTTGCGCCACGAGGTCGCCAGCCGCACGAAACAATTCGCGCAGTCGTCCTTCAAAATTTCTCATCCAAACTGAAATCATTTGCCATGAGTGACCTTTCACGAAAATAAAAACCAAACTTTTCGCGCAATGACGCGATTGCTGCAACTTTTCTCAGCCCTGGGATTTCAACACTGTTTGCGTCACAGGACGACTCGTATCTGATGGAACCCGTCTGCGGAACTGAGCGGGCGCTGCGTCGTCGCTTGTGTACACGCATGCAGTGTGGCACGCCTCGAATTGCTCAACTGTCCTGAATGTCTTTTTTGCCTTGCTGAGATGATGCGTATTTGTCACGCAACACAAGTTTAATTTCCTCTTCTTGGCGGCTGAAGATGTTTGGAGATGACAGTCGGACGGCGCGTCACGCAACAGAGACGCCTGCCGTCCCAAGTGCAACTGAATCGTGTGACCATTTGTGCACGCGGCACATTTTGTGGGAGTTGTCTTGAAGGGCTGGGAGAGCCTGGGGTCCCAGTCACCCAGGATCCACTCGAGCAGGGAAACAAACACATTGCTCCAAAATACGAGGAGGAGAATCGGCTTCTGTGTTTTGAGACGGAAGAATGCGCGGTTCGGACCCTCGCTCCCTCGCTCCCTCGCTCCCTCCCTCCCTCCCTCCCTCCCTCCCTCCCTCCCTGTGGTTCCCGACAGCATTGTGCGGCGGTATTGCCTGCAGCGGGTCCCACTCGGCGCCGAGGCGTGATTGTTTGCGCAGCGCTATCTGCTCACTCCAGCATCCGGGGCTGTCGACTCGTGTTGTGTTTTATCCCCTTACGCACACAGTGGTGGTGTTATGGGGAAGGAGGCGGGGGCGGATCCAGGATTTGAACCAGGAGAGAGGGGGTGACTGAAAAAGGGGCGGCAGGTGCAGGTACAGGAGGGGATCCTGGGTTCTGAGACCGAAACAAACTCCCCACCAGTTTTGAGCCGCAGACGCAGGATTTGTTCCTTTTCCAATCGCCCATGGGGGACCGGCCCTCCCCCAGGTGAAATTTTGTGTCAGCAAGGAGGGCGTCAGTTTGTTTCAAGGGGGGCTCAAGGGGGGCCCGAGCTCCCTCCCCTCCCTCCGAATCCGCGCCTGTGGAGCAGGGGAACTCATCACGCGCGGAAGCAGCATCCGGTTTGAATGGGGATTGGATTAGGAAGTTTCTGCAGTTTGCGGATTTGCATCAACCAGCGAGTGTCTCCGGAAAAGGTTGCGCAGGGCCAGGTTCACTCGAGATGCGTGTGTTGCGTCACTGCGTATGCGATGCAGCAACGCAATTGACTCTGACTGCCATGGATGTAACGCGTGGCACATGCAGTGTGAAACAGACCGCAGTGCATAGGAGAAGGGAAGACGCAGCCTGCATCACAAGCGGCGCCTCCCGCTTGAACCCGTCGGAACCACGGTGAGCGCCCCGGGCGGAGGCGTGCGGCCCCCGCCGCGCTGAGGCGACCCTCCCGGGGAAGGAGCCACGGCCTCCTGTCGGAGCACAGCCCAGACCCATCACCCTCCGCGTGCAATATTCACGAGGCAAATTCGTCAGCAATCGTCCGCCAAGATCTGCCAAAAATGCGAATCTGTGACGAATGAGTCCGTCTCCCTGGTCGTTTGGCTGAAATTGGACTGCGTTGAGAAGCAGCTTCGCAGCACCGTCCACAGCGCAGGATGTCAGTGGAGTCAGGACCCAGAGATCCAGGGGCCTGGGGCCTCGAGGAACCCCCAAAAGGGCACTGCACCCCTGGGAAATTTTGCGCCGCACGTGCACGATGTTTACCGTCGTCAATTTCCTGCTGTTTCCCAAAGACAACAAAGTGCCCCCCACAAGGACCGACCCCCAGATTCCCGACAGCGCAGTTTGGATTTGGCTAGACTGCCGCAAAAAGCCTAGACGTAAGAAATCGACTGTGATGCAGAATAACTTGAGAAGCAACCTGGGCGTGTCTTGTTCTTGGCTGCTGCATCTCTGAATTGACTTCGTCCTGTGTGTTTCTATCGGCGGTGCATGGAGTCTGAACGGAGCGGAAGACACGGTTCTCACACGGCTTCTCGAGTCGCTGTGTTTCCTATTGACACAGATCTGGGATCAGTGTTCAGTAAATCAGCGTTCAGATCATATCGGCACAAGTAGCGCGTTCGAATTCTGTTCTGAACCGACGCGTCTTCGATCCCTTCGATCCCGTGCGACCGTGTCCCGACTGAGTCCTCACATTCCGCACGGACTGAACACAGGTGTGAACTCTGGAGCCGAACTGAGAGTCAGGTGGGCTCTGCAGCTGAACCACAGTTCTACTCCTGGTGCATCTTGGATTGAGGTCAGGGGGAAAGTGGGGTGGTATTTTCGGGAGGTTTGGGGGTTTGACTGGGAACCGCTGGAGCTGCTGGACACATGAACAGTGTGGTTCCTCGTCCCTTGGTTCCATTGTTCATTTCGTTCGCACTTGCTGCAAAATACATGATCATTCGAGTGTCCTGCTCTCAGGCCAGAAGCACACGTGTGACGCGTTTTACATTGGGTCCCTCTGCGACTCAACGGACGGTGGGACGCAGGCGACGACGCAGCGTCCATTGGTGAGACTCGGACTCGTCCGCGTGGAACAGTAACAGGCCTGACTGAGCTCGTGCTGCTTGATGTGACAGAACTTCATATCACAGCTGCGCACAACTCCTCAATCACACAGGGAAAACCTCATTCCGAGAGGAAACTGTTTGAAACGATTGTCATCAAGGAGCCATACTGTCATCATGCTATGGAACTTGCATGAAGGCAGCAGAGTGGGAGATTTCACAGGTGCAACACGTAAACGCGACGCCCAGTCTCAACGTTCATCCAAAACTGCGTGTGGCTTCACTCACCTGCCCCACCCACTCCTCTGGTCCCTGCGGAGCAGACACCACAGTCCTGCAGCCTCTGTGCAGAGAAACACCTCCGTGTGAACAGTGGCTGTGAAAAGTCCTCAAAACAGACTCTCCTTGGCCCGAGCTTTGGTAAACACACTGGGTGGATTAAATGGAACGTCAAACAAGAGCAAAGTTCTTCAGACCTTTATCTGTTTGTCATAAACGCGTTCGTTTTGCGTGATAAACGCACCGCGAGGCAGTCCTCCGTGGGCTCGACGCGAAAATCGAACGCGCGCCACGTTCTTGTTTTCTCAGCAGAACAAATTTGAAGCGACTGAGATAGGAAAACAAGCGCAGTCGGGGATATTTTGACAGAACAGTTTTTGACTGTAATTGTCAGATTTGCTGTGGCTGTGTGTGTGTGTGTGTGTGGGTGCATTACGTCTCTCCAACGAAAGGCGAAACCCACCAAACGTTGCGAACCGGGAGTGCAGCGTGACACCAATAGAATGGATACGGACGCGGGCGCTAACTGCGCTTTTGTGTTTCAGAAGAAGTGCTGACATCGGTCCAGGGACGGGTTCCGAGAAAGAGAAGAAACCCGAGTCCCCGTGCAGAAATGTGTCCTCCTGGGAAAACATTCTTTCCAGTTCGGGACACACAAACACACCCTGCCGCTGGATTTTGGGGCCGAAACTTGTGGCGGCGGACGGAGGTCCGGACGCACCCAGTGTCGCGCATGCCGCGGTAGCAACCGTTTGGTTTGGTTCACAAACTTTCGCTGACCACGTGAAAAATACTCGTGCTTCGTGGTCGGAGAACGAAACTGCACGTCTTGCAAGATGTGGAGATTCTGACGCTTTCTCTCCCTTCTGTCTGCAGGCGCTCCCTCAATATATATGCTTCGCTTTGTTTTACTTCACAGCTCTGACGTTCTCCATCCATCTTCGGTATCCGACGCGCGCTACGTGCCTCAAAAGCGTCGCGCGTTCATGGAAATAAATGGCTGCTTCATTCCAGTCCATTTTCTTTTTCATCAGATCCACGTTTGCAATTTGTGATCAGTTCTCAGATTTCCCTTGAAAAATTCAACGAAAATGAAATTTCCTTGGTATGTTTCTTTCCGCGGGCGGGTTGGCGACTGCCGTCATCCCTTCACTGCGAGCTCAGTTCGCGCCGAAGCGGTTTTCGCCCGTACTGTGGCTGCGTGTCCTGAACAATGAGGCAGCAAACTGATCTCAATTCGGGACACGCGTGAAGAACTCTCTCCCAGATCCAGACTTGTACATTTTTCACGTCAACACGCGCGCCCGTTCTCGACGGTGCCGCTCTGTTCTGCCCGACGGACTCATCGCGAGATTTTCCCGCGGAAGTCGACGCCCATTTCGTCCGCGCAGAGAGACGAACAGAAACACGTGCAAAGCGGAACGTACAGATCAGGTCTGTTCAGGCTCACCCTGATCCGGTATTGTCAGGACTATTTCAAAATCCGTAGCGTCCGCGTTTCGCTCTGCTGAGTCAGTCATTGGACAGAATGATTCTGACGTCAGCGAAAGTGCGCACGGTGCACACACAGCTCCGTGAGTGAGTACAGAAGTACGCGAGCGAGTGAGTACTGAGTATCAGCCGCTCCGCACTACTCACTGTTATCACATCAGCGCATTCGAGTAGGGTCAAAAAAGCTGCCAAGTGCTTCATTCCCACAAAGTGCCGAGAGGATCGTTTACAAAACAATTGGCAGAAGTGCGGAGCAGCTATCGCGGCGGCGGCGGCGTGGATCACATACTCCTGTCATGTTCGCACCAGATGTGGATCTACGGAACTTCTGCGAGCAACGCGTGCACAGAGTTGTCACAGGTCCGCTGTTCTGCAACCAAACGACGGCTGATCTGCTTTTCCTGTCCCAATATACACGTCCAGGACAAGTGACAGTCTATTTTGGCAGGAAAATTTTCAGTTGAAGTCAGGCAGGCCCTGACTCCAAAAAGTTGTCTGAGGGAGGGTCGGACCCTGGCGGAGACCGACGTCAGGCCCTGAACCCCGGGTCCTCTCTGTCCGCTGGAGCAGACTGCCGAAGATGCGTGAAAAAACCTCGGTGTCAGCTGTCACGGATCCAGTGGTCACTGGTCCATGAAGTCATTGCTGGGACCAAAAGCCTGTTGTTATCAAGGACCAGCTCTGCAGATTTTGAACGTTTCCTCACGTGGTCACAAACTTCTCTTCAAATATGTCAGAACAAACGCGGCACTCACCTTCACACAACAGAAACCACTTTTCAATGCGAAGCACACGACCGGAGACACTTTGCCATCCCTTTGTTCGAGTAAAACAGCTCGTGGAGAATAATCCCACTGTTATCTGTCCCAGTTGTGAGGATCTGTGACAGTTTCGCTGTAGCCGCGGCTCGACACACGGAACCCGTCCAGCTCGCAGCGGGTCCGCTTTGTGCTGCGTCGTCGCCTCCGCTTCTCGGAACGGAGCGGGTCTGACGCGAAGCTGACAGCGCAGCTTCTCCGAGCGCAACAACTAACAGGAACCGAAGCTGCTCGCCTTGCGTACCCAGCTGTGTGTACCACAGAGACGTACCCAGCTGTGGGTACCACAGAGATGCACCCAGCTGTATGTACCACAGAGATGCACCCAGCTGTACGTACCACAGAGATGTACCCAGCTGTATGTACCACAGAGATGTACCCAGCTGTGTGTACCACAGAGATGTGCCCAGCTGTATGTACCACAGAGATGTACCCAGCTGTGTGTACCACAGAGATGTACCCAGCTGTGTGTACCAGAGATGTACCCAGCTGTATGTACCACAGAGATGTACCCAGCTGTATGTACCACAGAGATGTACCCAGCTGTATGTACCACAGAGATGTACCCAGCTGTGTGTACCACAGAGATGCACCCAGCTGTATG
>JAAUXT010147091.1_pt1 | contig 22263 bp, 21 predicted proteins | sample 7278171 | NCBI WGS metagenome assembly JAAUXT01 (sample SAMN14350112, study PRJNA611818) | marine sediment metagenome | isolation source: surface marine sediment (1.8m) | place: French Polynesia: Moorea | collected 2018-08 | reverse complement strand
GTCGACTGACTCTTCACACCACAACCCTGGTCGAACTTTATTCTTCAGTAATTGAACTGTGTCAAGAAGTCGACTTGTTTGGTCGTTCTGCATGTGGAATAAGGGATTTGAAGTCGTTCCATATCATGTAATCGTCTTGACTTCGTCTCGACGATTACGTCCATGATATGGAACGACTTCTCGTCCCTTATTCCTAACATACCGCACTTCTTCCACACTTTCAACTTCGTGAGCATTTGCAATTGTCGTCACCGCTGTGTGCAGCTGAGTTGTGGGTGCGAATGTCACCATCTTTTTCTTTTTTTCGAAAACTAAAAATGAAAAGGTGTTGTGAAAGTTGAAGGGAGCTCTGAACTTTGCGATTCTGAGGGCACGGAGTGCAATGAGCACAAAGGATTCACACTTCTTTCAAACAATCGAGGTTCACAGTGATTGCTGGAACCCTGGGCGCAACCTTGCCGGGCGACCTGTGATAGTCTTTCACAGTCAGTGCGAGTTCTGCGCTTTCCTGTTAATTAACACAGATATTGTGTGTCAGTGAACGAAATTAAATCGGTGAACAAATTATTGACAACACCACCCTTTTTCTTTCTCTCAGATATTGTCTGTGCCTGGAGCAGCTTCAAATTTAGCAACAGAATTTTGTCTGGTATTCCCCAAAATAGGCAGTTTGGTTCTTGGTCTGTGCTCTGCAGACGAGGCGCCCAAACGAAAGAACCAAACAGGCGGTGAGAAACCAACATCGTGAAACCATCTCGGTGGGAAACGTTAAAAGACGGAGTGAAGTTGAAGTTCTCAGTTCTGCTAACACTCGAAAACCTTGAACGATGCACGCACTCAAACTGCGTGAAGATCAAAAGTGCCCTGCTTGAAGGCGGCAAGTATCGGGAATGACATTTTGCAAGGTGAACGTTTGTGGTTTACGGTTTAAACCATAAATCCTCTCACTGATTACAGTCATAACAAGAGCGATAAGACGAATGGTTTGTGTGTGGCCGAATCCTCGCCTCGGGCGTCTTGTACCCAAAACTCCCCTGCTCGAACCACTCATTATTGCATTCAAATTGCAGTCCAGGTCCTTCTGTAATGACCCAATATGTTTTGCTTGAATCGCGTACAAATTATAATCGTGGGTTGTTTGGGGTTTGGCATCAAAGAATTTGCGGTGAAATAGTTGAAATGGAAGAGAAACAGACCGAGTGCGAAATGCATGAGATGTGGCTGTTGGCGGGGAACTGACGGATCTGTCAATGTCAACAGATGATCCCACTCTTTGTGTGTCATTTCATTCCGGTCGCTTTTGATACAATGAATTCACAGACGCTTTGGGGGGAGAGACTGATCTGGTGCTTTGTTTGTGGGTTTGTTTTTATTTGCTTTTGCAATTTCTTTCTATGTTTCTTTCTTGATCTCACTCTCTACTCTCTTTTCCGATGGCATGGTATGCATACATTGGCCAGAGAGTGATGCAGTCGAAATCGCAAACTAGAAATTCTTCCGTGATTTTATCGAAGTAGCCAGTGCGGTCAGTATTCATTACCGGTGCAGACAAAACGAAGACGATGAAGCCATCCAGTCCGCAACGAGGCCTGACGCTGAGCCATCGCTCGTTTCCACCTCGCTGTCCAACTGTCAGTGTGTAATATCTTGGCTGTCAGAGTTCAGGTGCATCAATAGCCACCTGCAATCAGCCCCCGTATCGTGTACATCTCAGCAATGCGAAGCGACAAAGGGGTTGGGATGGAATTGCCTGTGTTTGCTCCAAGTGCGATCTTATCTGTGTCGAAAAAGGTCCCAAGCCACGCAGCGAAGGAAGATCTTGATGGTCAATGTGGGACAAAAATTTTGTGCCGACAGGTAGATCTACGGGTGTGAGTGCAAAGTCAGAGAACACTTCACCAGAAATGTTGCTGAGCTGTATTTTTGAAGTGTTTTCAAAGTTGTTTTGCAAGCTCTGGAAAAGCAAGACGGCAGAAAAGACGTACGAAGGTGGATTCCTCCCAATTTTTGTTGCTGCAAACGGGCGATTGCTATCGTACTTCCTCGGGATATTTCACTCAACATTGGTGATGGTCCTTTCGTAAGAACGCTTTCGGTCGTTGTCAGAGATCTATTAAGATGTTCTCCTTGTTTGTGGCAGCCTTTTGTCCTCAGTTACAAAGCTTCTGATATGTGGATTTTGACGGCAGAAAGCTACACGATGGAGCACTTAAGACGTCAATGTCCCACGGACATATGAGACAAAAGTCTTGATCTTCTGTGGGGTACACTCCAAAAAAGTAGCTTTTCAACTTTCAAACCTCGTCATTGCGGTGTGCTCAAAGGGTCTTTCAAAATTTTTCTGAGTTTTTCTCACTTACTGCCATGAACGGGAAGTGACTTCTTGAAATTAATGCATTTTTAACCTTCTAAATTTACTGCTTGAATGAATTCATTGCAAAGGCAGCATTTCAGGGCGATACCTGCATTGAAAGAACTGCCAGCATTGATATGTGAAGTAGATTAGAAAGATGTGCTTTTGCTAATTTTTGTGCTTCTCCATTAGCGTTCACACGGTCAGTGATTTTCAGACATGGGACAGGGTAACTGGATCCGAAGTTACGTTTCGGCCACAACTACATCAAAGGCAGGTTTAAAAGACTCGAGACTCGCGTTGCAAGCGTTTCTTTTTCTCCCGAGGCAGATACGAGTATTTGAGGGTTTGTGTGCAGGTCATGCCTGGGGATACGGCGCACAGATGTAAAACTAATGCCAATCTCTGATAAAGGACCTGAATGCATGTGCCACTGAACCTGAAACAATTGATGTGACACTGTGAAATTGAAGCACCAACAGTACAAACAAATCTCGGACGTGCAACACTGCCTTCCTGAGCTAATGGGAGATCGTCTGCGCTGAACTTTGCAACCGCAGGACTGCATACCAGATCAGTGATCATAAATCTGAGCCCTGGCCTCATAATTGTTGTTCAGAATTGTATCTACATATTTGCATATTTAGTGACAGGCTTGAATTAGCAGATGACCCTGCGCACCGAACCTGCATACGCTTGACACCATTTCGTGCCTCTTTAGTCTGGCGAACTGCGCAAGGAAATTGCCAAATTTTGCAAATGCGAGACCAACAATTAAAGAAGTATGTTGGATTAGACAATACTGCCTGCTATATTCTTCGTGGCTGTGTGCACTTATTTCTGGCAAAGAATATTCATCAATTTCATTGGCTGTGTTTGTACGTGCATTCGAACTTACCACCAAGATTTCTCAGGAAGCAGGATTCAGTGACACTCGAACCTGCAGGTTACAGCAATGCAACAACATTGGGGTGGTACTATGAACGAGTACAGGTTATTGTCGTCCGTCTTACCGTGGGAACAGTTGGCCAAACGTTTTGTAACAAAGGGAAAAAAGAAACAAACAACAAGCCAACAATTTCTCTTGTTTCCTGAAATGTAAAGTGATGTTCGACCAACAAAACACATTCGGGATTGCCTTTTATGTTTGTCTTCTCGTGCCCTCTGTTCTTTTTTGGGCGCTTTACATTTTTGCTTCGCCACTCAAGGTCCCGGAGAAAAATCACTTTTGAACCTGCATTTGAAACTCAACACCTGAACTAATGACAGGTTTGGTAAAAGAGGGGATTGTGCTGCAGTGGAGATGGAGCACCGAGTGGAGCCTCGTCGCCCCAACCCGCAATTACCTGATGGGGGCTCTCGGGTCCCACAGAGCCAAGTAGCCCAGTACAAAGTAAACGTGTCTCCCAAAATTAGGCCCTTTTGAGAAGTTCTTCTCCCCAATGGACAGCCTTATTGTTCAATTTACACATCAACGTTATATTTCGCTGGTAATCGGTTTCGTGTCTGAGCCATTGCCTTAACTACCTGGCTCCACGGGAGCATCGCGACGTTTGAGAATGCGCAGCAGAAATGATCCAATGTTGTGTTTTGTTGATTCAGAGACATCTTGGCTGAACTGCAGAACATGCGTGCGTCCTTTGCTCAAAGACAACTGGTGATAATCTGAGCGAGGCTTTGGAGAGCCCATCCAACTGGCCTTGGTCACAACGTGCTGATTGTCCCCTGTCCACTTCAGCCTTCAGGCCTTTGTGGCCACCAAATCATGATACTACAGCGTGTTTCCTTTGGCCATACCTGCCTTTCTACAGTTTTCCCTACAGTCTACTTCACGCAACAGAGAAAGGACATTGTTTTCTGCAACATCCTGCGAATTCACACTTTTTTCACCTGTTGCAGTGAAGCCGGGTCAGGAGGGCGTGCCGACACTGACGAGTCGCGAGCTGACGGAGTTCGAGAACAACCCGCTGCTGAACCAGGTCGACTTCATCTGGAGCACGCAGACCGTCGCCGCCGGCGACACGGCCGTCCTCCACTGCAGCTTCGACGCCATCTTCCAGCAGCTCAGAAATGGCATGGTGAGCAAATTGTGCTGCTCCTCTTCAAAATGAAGTTTGAGTCAGGAAATAAAAAATTCAAGTTTGCACCAAACACCATGGTTTGGTGTACGAAGAGGCAAAGTTGGCAGGCCCTTTGGAAACTGCTGTCGCATGAAGACAAACTTGTCCTTGTACAAAGTAGATTCTGCAGCGGCTATTGTGAGCAAGTCCATGTACACAGTGATTTCAAAATACGGAGTGATATCCAATTATAAAAGTTTGTGTGAAGAGCGGGCAGCCACCCAGTGTGATTGGTTGAAGAGAATCGGTAATGAGTGGAAGTGGCATTGAAAGTTGAAGAAAAGCTCTGTGGGAAAATTTATCAGATGCGACTATTCCAGAAGAATCTCCTTGTGCGTAATTGTGTTCCTGATGTTGAATATCGGTGGCTGTATGAAATCAAATCATACACTTTACTCACGTAACTGTAATGCAATTCAAACATGAGCGATCAACAGCCACAAGTGAAGACGTCAGTTTTCTATTTTGAAAATTTTTGTGTTTTTCACATGTGGATCGTCCCTGAGTATTTTGATGTTGGAGCTTGATTGTGTTCGTCACCTGCGATGCTCGAAACCTTCTTCTTGGTCGCACAGCACGGAAAAAGCTTCTTGATTCACTCAGCTCTGGTGGTCCACAGGTTTGCCGGTCATCTGTTTTGGCTCACCAATGTTCCGCGAAATGATGCCTGTTTTCTTCCATTTTTTCATTGCGCAAGTGTTTCTCACCGTCTCGTCCTTCAGCAAAAGATCTGAGATCCCTCCGATTCCCAGGTTACGAACCAGACGGGCACCTGAGCCTCTGCGATGCCTGCTAACAATTTGGAAAACTCTTGAACAGAGATGGCAACCACTTCTCGCGCGGCTGAAGCTTTTTTTCGCTGACATTAACCCGGGCTCCGCTCCGCTGGGATCACTTCAAGTAAACCTGCCCACAAGGCACATAAATACCACAATTACGCAAATGAAATATTTTGTTAGAAGGGAACTTTTTTGGGGAGGCAGACATATCTGTTAATTAACTTGGTATGCTTGTTATTTATTGTTTCCACGTCTGTCTGTTGTGTAAGTTATCTCAATCACTGGCTGGTTTTCTTGGGTTTTACTTGGTCTGGATGCGTCCATGACTTGAGCATGGTGAGCTACACAGATGCTGCTCTGCACCGAAATCCACCAGCAATTCTTGGCAGCGCAGGAAGATTTCATACTAAACTGCGCCTGATCTCTTTATGGATTTCCCGGATATATTATTGAATTCACGGAGTCATATCCGTGATCCCTATCGGGGCCCGCGGGCCAAGAGGCAGCAGATCGACGGCGAAACTTTGACACCCAATCGCGCGTTATTGTTCCGGGCTGATCAAATCAAGGCGGGCTGCCTCCTCGGTGTCATTCCAATTACCCAAGCTTCTCCCATTGCAAAGCTTCAACTGGTTTTCCCTGATCTTCAAGAATAATTGATAACTTGATGAATGCTTATCCAGTTCTCACAAGTGCATCGTGTTTTTTGACAAAAATTCGATTCTCAGAAGATGTCTTGGTGCTGTGAGGAACACACGAACCTTGGTGTCCGCTACAAGATTAGAAGACTGCTTTGAGGAGAAAAAGGACTGGATTGTTGGTGTGGAAAACGAGCTCAGTGCCTTTGCCACGGTTTCTGATGGCAATGTGTCCTTCGCATGTCCAGAGATCAAAAAGAGGGCCAAATGAACCACACGCACGCAAGAGGAGGCGCCTTGACCCCACGCAGAGACACTCGCTGTTCGAATGGCTGGACTTCCAATTGATTTCCAAGTGCCTTGGCCTCTAACCATTCGTAGTTTTCAACATATCCCCAAGAATTGGTCTCTTTCAACACTTGTGCCCGCTGTTGGGAGCTTTATGTGGCTTTCTTTGCGGAATTAATGTCAAAGAAGTCAAGTCTCTTTGCAGATAATGATGAAAGGAACCGACAATGGTCATTAAGTTAATGTGCGAGTCCTTATGTGATGGCTGCACAAGGAGCTGCGTGCGCTTTCCCAGGAGCTGCGTGCCGCAGGTAGTTTATGGTTGTCCTGGGAAAACGCGGAATTTCTTCCTCTCTTCAGTCCATGTTTGTCTCTGGACATTTTCCACGCAAAGAATTTTCTTGTTGTGCCGAAGTCTGCTGACATTTAGAGCAGGCGTTCCTTGGCACCAAGGCGTCTGCAAAAATGATTTCTATTGCAATGTTAGTACAAGATGTATGAGCTCCGAGTGTCGACGAGTAAATGTTATCCATTAAAATTATCAAAACTTATCGTGTCAACCTTCACGCTGTGCAGCCTGGCATTACCATGTGCCAAACGAGTACAGATTCCTCTGCGCGGAGTCGTGCGCAGGTTGTGTGCACTTGGACGCGAGTCAACTCCCCGCATTAGCTCCAAATGTCTTCCAGACAATTACGGTACTACCTATCGATTTGTGAGTGTGGTTCTGCATCAGTAAAAGGAAATAAGTCAAGGACAAACAAAGCTAAACGGGATTTTCAGTGCAGTCTAAAGTGGTTTGCAATAATGGGGAAAGCCTTGCTTCAGGCTCCAAACACTGCCGCAAACAACAACAAAAATCCAGGTAAAAGGCCTTTTGTTAATGGACAGTTAATTATCGATCTGTTTTTCTCTCTTCTCCTGAAAGGCAACTCGACAAATTCGCAGTGGGCTCCCAACCAGAGTTGTGAACCTCACGCTCAAGAAGTTGCCTGGTTCGAGGGCGTATGATATGAGCAGTGCAGAGTTTGTAGCTTTTCGCAGAAAGTAGCCAGCGTGAAATTCGATTTGCCCCAATATTGATCCGGGACACTTGTAATTATGTGAGTGATCAAGTTTTACTACAGTACTGGTGCGTCCGTGATTTACTGCGGCTGCTGCCTGTTGTCAAATTTATTGTCATGGTGTCAGAAATGACAACGAAACTGATCCATCGGATTCTGGAGACTGGGGAATAACAGCCTTGTTGTTTCTGGTTCACTAGGAAAATACGAAAGAGCCCCGGAACCAACTTGGGCAGCTTGGAACCAAGAAAAGTATCCACGTCCATCAAAAATCATAACTGATACAGCTTGGATTTAGGCAGTCTGGCTTCCATCCTGTGAACATGTGAATGATATTACGGGCTGGTCGAACGGATCCTGAAGTGACTGAAAGTGCATAACCGCAAATAAAATCTATGTATTTCAACTTGGCCCGAGCCTGAAGGAAGAAATTACACTGCTAGTACGCTGTTGTTGTTTATAAGTTTGTAATCCATACACCGAAATACCACGGTGACACGTATCCGCTGAAACCCGAAAAGAACCAAGGGCAAGCCAGGACAACGTGAAAACATCAAATATTCATACTGCAAATGTAGCAGATTGTTTGGGGTGAGCAGCTACGGACGACGCGTGTGACGCCTCCCGGTGCTGCGGTGGGTGCGAGGCGCAGTGGTGGAGCAGCGCTCGCACCTGAGCTGGTCCCAGGTGGACGTGATCAAGGCACGCCGGGGACTCGCGCTGCTGTAATTGGCGATGGACACTGCAGTCTGTCCACCTGGCCTCACACCATCCGCCTCAATTTGTCACACCCACGTGGCGACCCAAACTCGAGAAGCGAGCAGCGGTCATGCCAATTCGGTCGATGGTTCTGCCAAGGAGCAGGGACCCTTTGCAAGCACTTTGTTTGAGGTTCAACAGCAAAAACGATGGTCGTCGACTTAATGGAGATTTATTGTTGGACTTGGAATAATTATTTTGATACAAAGCGAACTACTGGCGGCATTATCTGGGGAATTTTCTGGTGCCGTCAAAGGCGATTGCAATTCAAAGAAAATGGAGCGGTGAATTTGTACTGCAAATGTTTTTTTTTCTCACTGTGCGTCAGTTTTGAGTTGTGGATGAAGCCTCCGCTCAAACGGACTTCCGTCTCTGTCCGATGCTCTGCACCGAAGCTGTGGATACGCGATACGGCGTGGGTACAATGGCAACTGATTGCAATTGTACGGAGAGCTGCTGTGATCCGGGGTTTTCTGGTTCACTTAGTGTAACTTGAGCGGAGAAAATGTTCATTGCGGATCATTTTCCAAAGAAATCATTTTGAAGGATACATCCATTCTCTCAAATGTTTTGCATTTTGGCAGCTTTGCTCCGCTTCAGACTTTGTGCTCTGTGTTTCGCAAAGGAAAACCCCAGTACATTTTTTTCCGCAACATGTTGAAGAAAAAACAGGATAAACTCAGCGCCAGAATGTCTGCATCTGACTTGAGAATCAAATTCAAACCCTTTCATTTGGTACCCGGGGAACAAAAACATATTGACAATTCTTGTCACTCAGGAGAAAGCATTCAGGCTGGAATCTTCTGCCATATCTACAGACAGCTTGTTCCTAATGAACACTGAGACCCAGCGCCGCAACAGCGTCGGCCAGTTTCACTTTGCTCTACATGTCTTTTGTTGATCCCAAAATATCTGGCGTAATTGTCTTCCCAAATTTGGATGGTCTTTTTGGTTTTCTTATTTATTTTTGCATCAGTGATACACGAACAACATTTATCACTTTGGTGTCAAAGATGACAGCCAATTCTCTATCTCAGTTACGAGCGCTGGGATTTCCGTCAATTTCGTTCTGGGTCGGTTCGCGCCAAGTGCTTGCAGGAAAGAATCCTCATTCGCAATTGCAGATTTTGGTATTTGTCTTTGTCTTGCAATGTTGTAATGTGGGCAACCGTTGTTTTTCCTTGATTTGAACCACTTGCGTATGTAAGTTACGCGTGCACAGCGAAGAAGTTCTGAAGTTGACCATCACAAGCAAATAATTTCCAAGTCTGAAACATGAAACAAACGAGTTTAAGGGAAAAATCTGGTTCCTTCTTTTCTCCTACTACGTTGTTGAAGGTTCACAGACAATTCGGCTTGAAGCACGACTTGATTGCCTTTGCTCGTCCTGGAGGTTCGTTCTTCGTTTGCGGACTCCAATTACACAGGTGGGAAAACAGAGGAATCTGAGTGAACTTTTGTCAGTTTTCTGCCTGGGATGAACGAGTTTGACGACTGCAAGTTTCAGCACTCATACGCACCGACCTAATAGAACAAGTCATCAACACGGAAAAGCAATTGCCTGGCTTTTATCACGTCGTTGTATTGATGAAGATTTCTTGTAAGAATTGGCTCAATCAACTCCTGCGGCTATTCATCTTTGTGACCAGCCCTGCAAGTTCCTTGGGACCGACTTTGCCTGGTTCCTTGGACTGCATCCCAGGTCTGCAGCACTCTTTTCTCCTGGTTGAGCAGAGAATTGTGTGGAGTTTGTGCCTCTCACAAATTAAACTTTGTGAAAGAGCTGGTACTTGCAACTACACGAAAAATACTTTTCTTCAAGTCTATCGCTTTTTGCCAAGATTGTGAAGAAATTGTGTTCATTTGCTTGTTGGAATACAAGTGCACAGAGTTTGGTTTCAAGATACACGTGCACCAGGTTTGGAGAATGAAGAATGGAGATGGGCCTTGCTCGCCAAGGGAGGTGTATTCATCGCTGCAATGCCCGGTATTCATGAGCTCGAATCCTTCTCAGTCAGGTGCCGACGAATCCATTTAAATGTTATAAATATGTAACTGGCAAAAGAGAAGAGGCTATTTTGTTTGAAACACTGTTGCAAGTGCTTCTGCCAATTGAATACTTTAGTGGGTGTTAAAGTTTCACGAGGAACACTGTTTGCTTTTGTTCTCTGAAAAAGGTGCTGAAGTGCAGAAACTCAAACTTGAAGTAAATCATTTTGTTTTCTTCCTGGGTGTTGTTTTTCACACTGCACCGTTCTGTGCAGTTTGTGAGTCGGCTTCTTCTGTTGCTGGTGATCACAAAAAGAAGTGGAGAGATTGCCGAGATTTCTCCACTGCACTATTCCGTGATCCGGATCAAATTGTACAAGTTGAAGAGACTTGCTCAGATCTACCGGCATTTGAGCTCGCCACGGAAGTTTTAGGATCACAGTTTGTAACCTGACCACGAATTACAAGGTGATAAATAATTTATAGCTTGTGCCGTGTTCCAGGAAATTGAAACGGACAAAGGACAGGTGAAACACAAGCAACGCGAGGAAGCATTCTGGCAGACAAATGTCAGGCAGCAGGTCCACTGCTCCCAGGCTCCGGTTGCGCTCAGTCCGGCCGACAAAGCAGCCACACGTTTTGAAGGAAGACGGGTGTCATCAAAAAATGAACGTGCTCACGAGATGTCCGTGGACAAGTCGAAATCACAACTGACCAGATTCACGGAAAGGATCGTCTGCACGCAAAACGAGACCTGAGGAAGATTGTCTTTCAGAGACAGTGTCGGGTCTCGAGGGTTGAGTCGGGGACGCGTCCCGCGGGGCGGTGCGCGCCGAGACCGCGCTCAGGTGGAGCAGGGGCCGCGTGTCGCATACATCATCGTCCTCCCGACGCGACACCTCACTGATTGTCCTGGGCCTCTTCTTCGCCGCATTGAGAAGCCTAATTCAGTTAAAATCTGAGACTGAATGAAGAGATTGCAACAGAAGAAAGGAGAGGGTAATGGGACATTCATTCAGAGGTTTCTTTTCGCTTTTCAGTCAGGTGAGCTAATTACAACGTTCAAAATGCTTCCCATGCAAATCTCCTCCAAAGGTTGTCATTCAAGTTTCAAAAACTGATCCCAATCTGCGATAATTTGTCGAAATCTGACGCAACTAAGAGTTGTTTATTTTAGGTGCCATGGCTTTGAATTCATATCAGGAAGACTTTTTGCCATTTTGCTTTGACGGTGTATTGTGAATATCACCTGAAGAAGTACTGACCCCGTGACACGCGGAGTACACCTTACACGGAGCCAGTCAAGATAAATGGGCGCAATTTAAAGGCACCCTCCTGGCTTAACCTTGCCAGCCTTGAGCTACTGCCACACAAAAACTTTTTCTCCTTCTCAATGCGAAAAACTACCTTTGTTACTGCTCTCTAATCCATTCTCCATTGAAAGTCTGAAATGGACATCGGTGGTTTTCACTTCAGATTATTTCCATTCATCTATCACCAGTAAGTTTACCAAAACCTTTCTGTGAAGGAGAAAGGAAAAATACTTCAGGCGATTAAATTTTCTCACCCGTCCGCCACCAACAAAACCAGAGCAATCTCATCGTCTCTCGGGCGGAACATCTCACTGACGAGTGGACGTTTGACAAAAACAAAGTTTCTGAATCTTGGCCCTGTACGCATGTTCCTCCGACCGAGCTCCATTTGAGCGGAAGAGAAACTGTTGTCACATCATTTTTGGGTGATACCTAACATTTGATAGTTTGCACTCGTTTGGATCCAAACTCAGCCAAATGCATCCATCGGGTTGAATTTGGAAACAAGTGAAAAAATGTGTCTTTGGACAAGCTTGCTTGTCTGGCTGTCTGGGTCTTGATGTGGAATTGCCATTTTTGCTGTTTTTCAGCATTCACATTGTGAAAAAATATTACCCGCACCCAACCACAAACACACTGTGACCCCTTTTGACTGTCCATCTGGACAGACACCAAAAAGGACAGTCAATTTTAACAAACAGAAGAAAAGAAACAAGCACAGAGACAAACACACAAGCACGCAAGTTACGCGTGCTCTCAGGGTTGAACCCAAATCTTGGCAGCGCATGAACCCAAATCCTGGCAGCGCACTTGTCTCTGCACGGTGAGACCTTCGAGCAAGAGACACCGTCCTGCGAAGGTCGCCCACTAATAGGCGACCTGCGTCTTAATTATTCAGATTCGGTCGTTACCATCACTCAGACCGTCATCCATACTTTATGAAATCCTGACGGCCACTATTTGGTGTCACCACCTCAATTTATCAGAGGAAGGAAGAAATCCCCTCCAGGCCAACCTGCGGTGGACGAAGCCTCCACTTACTTTTCTGAGAAATGTGGAGGTGATTTGTAAATTTTCAAAAAAAATCCTAATTTGGCGCATTATTTTTTGCTTGCGGCGCAGATGCTTGATCTGAGCACAAAGAGGAACCAGCATCATGTTGCAACCATTGTGCGCGCCGCACAAAACCGCGACACATCAACCCAGGGTCGGGCTGCGCAACTTCTCCAGGCTACAAATCTGATAACTTTTGATGTGAAAATTGCGTCGCGTTCAGCTGTCATCTTGAGGTTCATTTTTTGACTGGTGTCTTCACAGAATGCTTTGTGTTTTCTGCAAGATTTCGAAGATGTAACTCTCACAGGTGCAGTTTTTGCAGAGTCGCACAAATGTTGCAAGCAAAGCAAACATGCAGTGGGATGCCACTGTTGTTGTCTGGGGAAGACTCGTACAAGATCAGTGTGCCTTCATGACGTCGATTTTTCGTGTGGTGAAAATAAAACATCCGTGGTCAGAAGTGTCTGAGAAAGAGACGTATCACACAGGTTCCAAGGAGAATCAAGGCGACAATTTGAATGACTCTTTCGTGACGAGGTAGACTCTCGTCGAGCATTCAACAGGTTGTTCTTTCAGCTGAAGCAGTGTTTGAAGTTCGTCTTCTCGTTTGAGATGATGTCCATGGACTTTTTTCAATGAGAAAGGAGCCCACAACACAGGCTATGTTGTTCTGGCAGTCCAGAAATGTTGGCATGGTACCTGCAGATATTTTGACAGTCAGTTTGAAATGAGCCTGTGCCTGTCGGCTGCCTCTGCCCAGCATTAAAGGACAATGTTTTCAACTCAAACTGACAGGTCTACACGCTGATTAGAAATTTTGCCAACAAAAACCTTTTGTGGAGATTTTGTTCAACAGGTCATTAGTTGACTGCAGTGTCTGACGCTTGTACTCTCACAAGGCAATCACTGTTGTGAATGTTTGATGTATCTGTCAAACTTGTTCTTTGCGTTTGATTGAATGGATTCGTTGTTTGTGGATTTGGATAAAGTCTGTCATGAAGTGTCAACAACTTTGGATAACACAGGACAACAACATGGGAGTCTGCATTCCAGCTGGAAATGCAGCGCTGAGTAAAAAGCCAGGTTTAGAAGTTTGGGTCATCGTGGTTCAAAGACGATCGAAGTCACGCCAATCGTCTTCGCCTTGGGCTTTCATTTTCAGCACAGCAGATGGGTGAAGGACTTGACTTGTAGTTTTTGTGTGTAACAACGTGCTTGAGCCCCAAAGCTACAGTTTCTTTGTTTCAAGTTCAAAGCAATCATTCAGGTTTTGGGAACGTGAAAAAGTCTCCAAAATACACCACGCCAAGTCGCCTGATTTCGAAAGATCCCCTCCCCGCCAGGGTGTCATTCTCAGACAATTATTTGGATCAGTAAAATGCACAGACACCTGTCGCTGGGAAGAGACGGTGCGAAAAACCTCAGGTGCTGGTTGTTTTCCTCCACTAATTACACGTGAAAGAGAGAAAAATGATTTGGTGGAGGACTTCGTTACTTCTAGTACCCACACACGGAAGCGTCACGACGCCTCGAGTCACGGTGAGGTACATACGAGGCTGGCATCCTCGACCGAGAGTCGCCGGTTGACTCTGCCAACCCGAATGCGTAATCACAGAGTCATCAGCGATTATGATAAATATCCTTGTTTGGAGGCCTGTTCATCGTTAAGCGATGTATCAGTTTCCCCAGGAGTGGCTGTCATAACGGAAACAGCGGCAGGAACCCATAAATTTCAAAAGCAGAACAGCCCTTCTCTGTTACCTGAAACTCGGGTTCACTAAATCTGTACGTGTACTGTAAAAAAAAACCATCCCCGTTTTGGTGCAGACACATCCTTTTTGTGGTTCTTGTGACTTCTTTGGCGTTCTGGTGTTTCTCCGTCTTGCACAGATCCTGCAGAATGTGGCACAGGTGTCCAGGCAACCAGGGACAGTTCCCACCGAATCTCTGGGCTCCTGGTTCGCGCACAACGAGCCGACGCTTCCCCACGAGTACGCTGGTCACGAACTGGCTTCGTGTTTACGCGCCACAGGTCATGACATACCTGTGTACTTGGGTGTTATGACTTGAGCCAGACATTTGTTTTAGTTGCTCGTTTACAGGTACACAATCTGCCAATAAACACAATTTGGTGTCACTCGATTCGTAAACATCGAGTCGTTTGCGTGCACCTGAGTGCGTATGGATGGTTTATTGCAAATCACCATCGACTCTTGCAAAACGAGTTCGAGCGAAACACCACACATTGAAATGAAATTGTCTGAGAAAGGTTCAGATCACCTGATACATTCCGAAATCAAGGAGGAATGAAACTGTCCAGGCACCTGGTGGTCAGCTCCGTGCGGCAGCTCTGAGACCAAGACGGACGGCAGAGTAGCAATGTTCTGCAATCACAAACGGGCAGTTGTCCCTCATATCTTTAATTTTTATGCTGCGATTGAATGGATTTTCACACAGAGAAGGTTCTTCTTCTTCTTTGGAGCTCCACAATGAAGCAGTGATGGAAATGCGCGACGAAATCAAGTTGACGCGACTCGGTTGAGCTGCAGAAATCCTATTGAATCGCTCGTCACGAACGGAGCGCGACGCGGCGGGGCGGGCGCCGACGGAGCGGACAGCCTGTGTGCGCCGCCGCTTCCTTCACCACAAAACAAGTTGCATGAAAAACCATCCAAAACACATGTCACCTACTCGGTATTGGAGTCACACACCAGCATTACTTGTAATAATCTTTTGAGGTTTCTTCAAAAACACAAACACAAAATGTAAATGTGTGTGCTGCCATTATTGACAAGCCACGATGTTTTACACAAAGCAGCTATTCAGGGCTTTCTCCATCCATATTTATACCCTTGTGTTTGATATATTTACTCCATAAGTCTATTTCAAGTAAATGACCAAGAAACGGGCTTTTGTAAGTTAAGTCACATTACGAACGTAAATAATGGAAGACTACCTTGAGAGGAATGCACGTAAACAAGATGTATATTGCACGTTGGAGATGGCGAAGATAGGTATTTGTGAAACTCATGAGCACAATGCATAATTCAGCAGGTTTTACCCGATGTTCCCAGAGCGATGCAGAGTGCCAAATGTTGGCATTGGGAAACAGATCTGAGTGAGGCTTTTTTGGGAAGCAACATGTAAAATTCAAAACAATGTTCTGGCAAACCTGCCTGACTTGACTACGTTGAAGTTTGTTCTGGGTGCCGTCAAGCCGTTGAATACGTCTGGATGAGTCTGTAGTGGCTCATTTATCCGTGTGTCAGAACACGAGCGCTTGGAGAGACGGACAGAATCTGGTTTGGAGAACCTTCTCATCGGTGTCAGGTTGCACGGAGCCTTCCACCACGGATTCCGTGGCACTTCTCCACTCTGAGCATTGCATTGACATTTGAAAAGACAGGCAGCGAGAGCAATGTAAACAGACAAGCATGGATCCCGCTGTCGGATGATCTCAGCCAAAACCATACCCCGCCCGACCTCTTTGAGGTGGGAACATTGCAGGCCCTTTACCTCTGCAACACGATTGTCCTCCTGACGTGGTCGTCGTCCGAATGCTTCGGCGCTGTTACGGGAGATTGACTGCAAGGCTATTGATTCATGCAGCGAAACATTGAAAAAGCTTGATGTGGCCTGTGTGCTGCAGGGTGTGGAACCAAGTGTGGGTGAAGTGTTCTCGATGGAGTGTTCTCTGTGGAATGATACATGGAAGATGAAACAAACGAGAAAACAAGTGTTAAGCTCATTGTTGCTTTGCACCCTGGAGAGGGCCCGTATCTTGCTGTTGACTTCTTGGCATAGCGCACATAGGAACAGACATACAGATGATGCAGTTTCCACACAACCCGAGTCTCGTTATCTTGTTAAGATGCTCTCCAGCTCTCAATGAGTTCCTATGTGGTTGTACTTGCACCAAATCAACTGGCAATGCGGCGAATGTCGACCATGCGTTTCTGTCACTGCATTTCTAGGCGTTTGCAAAGCGATCGAGTCACCCTTATCGACTTTGTTGCAATTGACAAAATTGAAATTTAAAAGCGAATCACACGTTGCCTTGCCACCTCTGTCTTCCGATTGTGAGTTCACAACGCCTTTATTGTTCAAGGGTGACCAAGTACTCGAATGTGCATCTCAAAGTGCATTGCATTTGCCTTCATTTGTATTGTTGTCTGCGCACAAAAACAAACGAATTTGCACCATTTGATACAGTTTCCGCTTTTCCCTCAGCCCCTGACTGAGTGTGCTTCACATGTTGATACCTTCCTTGTCAGGGGATATCTTGTCAGTACTTGTAAAGCAGGTTAGGTACACCTGCAGTGACCTCAGAAAACAATGTTTTGTCTCGTCTACTTTCCTGGTGTTGCTGTTGTGCTGTGTCGCTCCTGTCTGCATTTGATGAGGAGATAAGAGAGAAAGAAAGAAAGAAAGAGAGAGAGAGAGAGAGAGAGAGAGAGAGAGAGTGTGTGTGTGTGTGTGCGTGTGTGTGTGTGTGTGAACGAAAGAAAAGAAGAAAAGACAGTTCCAGTCTCACCAAGACTTGACAACAGCCTCTGCAGGCTGCAGGCTGGTCCAGGTCTCAAACAGAATATTGACAGAACCGTACACTCAAAACGAAAATGCACGCTCTCAGGACTTCTTTGGAGCGAATGCACAAGATGTCTCGCCAAAGGTTTCCCATGCTCTTCAGAATTTTACTTCGAGCAGAATTAAGTGGCTTCAAGACAGTGAACAGAACGAGAATTGACAAGTTCCCGTGAATCTAGATTGCGGCCGTAAAGCATTGCTGCTGCAAATGGAAGGCCATTGTTTGACTGACGTTGGTTTTTGTTTGTGTAAAAGACGTGGCTCCAGATGCTGTGTTGAGATTGGCACAAGAAAATTAAAGGATGTTTTATGATGTCAACCTGTCTCCGCAATAGAGATGTTTCTTTGGAGAACGAGCCTGATTCCCACTGCTTTATTGCCGAATGATTTATACCTTTACTGGATTCTGTGTCAATAGTGATAATTTCCCTGCGGTTACTCTTAACCTTGTCTCAGTGTAATTGACCCATAGTCTTAAGAAGATGCAAAAAAAAGGTGGGCAATCAAATGGTGTAGCCTCCAGTCATGGTTGTTGATTTTATGCACACACTGAATTCATCAAGTACTGGTTGTTCTTTCAGGTTCCGTGATTCCTTTTATGCAATGTTTTCGTTTCTCTAGAGCAGCGAATTTTGATTTGAAAGACCAAGTTTTCTCGTGATGTTGTTGTCCAGAATATCTTGCGATGCGAACGCAACTTTGTGCAACTCATCTTCAAGACGTCACAACAGAGGTTGTCTGTGGGCAGGTGCACAAGAACTGTACAATATTTCAGGCGAGTGCTTGCCACTGGAAAAGCCATAGAGTGAGCCCAGCCCAGCTGGTCGTTGTGCAGGTTCCTCCCGCCCTCCCGATGAGATGCCCAACTTAACACATGACTACTTTCCAGGGTGAAATGGACTATGAAGTCAAAAATGGCTTGAAAGCTTGGTGAATTTAGATCTATCTTCAATGTTCGTCAAGATTGTGGACCGTTTTCTCATTTTTACGCCACTAGTCGCCTGTTGTACCGAGGCTTTCCAAATGTGCACTTTCAGAAACGAAAATCTAGCTGTTTTTCTTCGCACGCTGAAACATGGTTTTCATTGACAAAAACTTCAAGACTCTTTTATGCTTTTGTTTTTGCAGATTGATTGGACGAAAGAGTCCTCCTTGACTCCCGCAAACTCCAAAGCTACGCTTTTAGCTACAGGTAAGCAGCGTCTGTGGACAGCTTATGTTAATCATATTCGCTATTTATTTTGAGAGGCTATGATTTATTGAGATGGATTGTATTTGTAAGGACTGTTGTAACACACAAGGCTTCCACATCAACAACAAACAAGGCGGCCACTTCTGAATGTAACGGATGTTGTGTTGACTTTCTTCTTCCAGCTTTCTGTTTCTTTTATCGTTCGAAGACAGCAGTTGCATTATTCACTCCATTGCAACCTTCCAGACCCTTCCTTGTGTTGCGTTCGGTCTCGATGAAAATTCCCAGCTTCCAAATTTGGACGGGTTGGAAACAAAACATGACATTTCACGCCACCAACTCCCGAGGTTTGTGTGTCGCAGGCAAGAAGATGGTGACACCGGATCGGCGCTACCGCGTCTACCGCCCGCACAACTCGGCGCTGTCCGTGCTCATCGTGCGCCGAACCAAGAAGCGCGACGCCGGCATCTTCAAGTGCAACCTGTCCGGCTCCTCCACCCGACACAAGTACATCATGCTCAACATCACCGGTGAGACTCCGCGCTTCTTTGTGGCAGGTCTCATGCCGTTTTGCCAAGGTCTCAGAATGGTCACAGGGGTCTTGGTGGCAACAGAAGTCTGGTTTGTCTGGTGTTCCATCAGGCGCATAGAACAAAGCTTGAAAACGGCTGCGACTTCTTTGACGGAAAGAAACTTTTGGGGCCAAAAACAAGAAAGAAAAACAGGCAGCAGTGCTGAGCTGTTCTCCGGAGTCACGTTCTTCTTTCCTCGGCAGCCTGAAGTTGTCGAGATTTTCGTCTCAGTTTCTTGCAAGATAAGAATTTCCCCCAGCGGAGATCAAGAAAGATGATATTGTGAAAACGTCATGTGGCGTGCTTGCGTCTCTTGTGAAGCAAAATTTCGCCTTTTCAGCCTTCCATCAAAGTGGGATTTTTTCGATATGCTGAAGGTCTGGGCAGATATGCCTCCAGATATGTCAGTTGGGTTTTGACGCAGGTGCTCTGTTTCGGATTTGTTAAAGAGAGAAACTATGCGTTCAAATTGCCGTCGAAATTCGTAATTCGGCAAAATAACAGGAAAGAAGCAATCACTGAGATTGAGGTGTGCAGATAGGGCTGCGAAATATTTTGAGAGTCTGCTTGAAATGCTTGGCAAAAGAGCATTTCGGTCGTAGAAAGGTTGTTTCATGAATGTTTCTCATAAAAACCAAAGGAATTTGAGGAAGCACAGCTATTAAGAGAACGTTAAGGCCTCAGGAAAGTGGAGGTTGGAGTTTTGGCCCAGTCCAGAAAGAGACAGGTAAGTAGGAGGTCAAGTGGCTGATGATAAGAAAGCCAGAGAGGGAGTCAAGCCATCGCGGTTGTTTTGACATCCACAAGTACTCAATAAGCGTTTGATCTTTTCACGAAGCACACAGCTTCCTGCCGTCCTTGAAGATTTTCACTCACGAGGTGCGATCAGGTTGATTTTTTCTCCTGCAGTTCGGTATCGAAGAATTCTGAAAATTTCTCATTGTCAATTGCCTCTCGCAGAGCCGCAGTGCACAGACCAATGTGTGCGGAATGCCTGCCTCTTGAAGTTTTCGCTGAATGCAGATGAAAACAAGAATTTTTTTGCGAACTTAGGTAGTTTTCCAGATTTGTTGGAATGAGCGTGTGGGTGAAAATCTCACCGACTCGAAGAAAAGTGTTATTGTGTGGATAAAGGAAGAGGATAAATAACGGTTGTGAAGAGCGTGGAATGAGCTAACAAGCCTGTGATATTGAACAGCGGTGGAGGTTGGAGTGCTCTGCCTCTGATAAATGCCGACAGTTTGTTAAGCTGTCCGACGACGATGCGGCAGAGCAGAGCGCAGTGCGGGAGCGAATCTCCTTCAGTGGAAGTGAAACGAGCGCAATAAACTCGACTTGATCGAACGAGCGTTAGCAATCAGTACGTTCTGTACGAGTAGCGTTTTCGATTTTTTGATTTTTGTTTGGAGTGGGCTGCGCCTTTAGAACAGCACGCAAGACCTGGAGTAACTCTTGTGCAAAAAAAACAAAACAAAGAAGAACAAAAAGGTGCTGCTCTGTTTCACCTTCATTTTGAGTTCTCCAACAGACACTGCTCGTCCACCGACGTGCAACGAATGGTGTGCAAATTTTCGCGAGCCTCCAACACCCAACACGTCTGAACAGTGCAGTGGCTCAAATCTTTGTGGAAGATGTGGTTTTGCTTGACGTTGAACGTGACGTGAGGGGTGCTATCGCTGTGTTGCACTGGTTTATGCCAAGAGGGTGCTGAAGGGAAGCTGCTGAGGGTCTGCCACGAGGTTACTTTTGTTTTGACAAAGTGAAACACTTTACATTCTTCACAATTCACTGTTACTGCTCAGTTCCCCTTCACGCTGTGAAAAAGAAATTCCAAGCTGCATGATTAGGAAACTGTTTGAGAGTGGACAAAAACCAGCCAACAAACACACGAAGGGATGTGATTTGCGCTGTTTCTCCAGGCGCGATTTCCCAGTTTCCGTGGCCTCCCCTCGCGCTTTGCTTGGGAGCGCTCATTTGTCCACAAATAAGCGATAATGTATCACAGAGGTTCGACTGATACCGCCACTTCCTACGGTACGATTTCTCCAGTGAGGCTTTCTGATCTTCATTGATCAGCACTGACTTGAGTGGAGGCAGATCTCGCGTTCGGCGCACTTCAAGATTCGTCCATTGCAAGAAAACCCATCACAGATCGTATCGTTGAAACCTCCAGGCAACTCATTCACCGCACAGTCTTTTCCTTCCAGGCAAAACAGATCTGAGCCATGAAGTACGATTGTCTCACACTGTTTTATTCACAAAGCAACGTAATTTTCGCGCGTAGAGTCCAAGATAGAGGCTCAGACGAGTGCGGCGCGGCTGAAGGGTCGAGTCGGGAAGGACGTGACTCTCTGGTGCAACGCGACCGGCTACCCGCGCCCCGTCGTCTACTGGACCCGCGAGGACAGCCACCGCAAACTCTCCGACGGATCCTACCAGTTCTGGGTAAGACCCCGTGATCAGCCCCGCGACTTTTCACACAATGTCTGTGCATTTTCAGAATCCAAGATCGAAGCGCAAACCAGCCCGGCTCGAGTGAAAGTGAGGGTGGGCAAGGAGTTCACCCTTTGGTGCAATGCGACAGGCTATCCACGAGCCGTTGTCTATTGGACCAGGGAAGACAATAACCGCAGACTCAAAGATGGGTCGTACCAGTTTTGGGTGAGCCAGCAAACAGACGTTTAAGGATCCTAAGTGTTGTTTCGTGCTTACCCTGTTCTGTTTCGGTTTCAAAATTATCACCATGGTTTCGTGCTCACATTTGTTTTTATTTCTTTTGTCTCAAAAAATTATAAGTGGGGCATGTTTCAAGATGTACTTCAGATTTGTCGTTGAGTGAAAGATACAGAAATTGTGCGTTGCATGATCAAAATAATTCAGAGCAGACACTGAGTCTTTTTTGTTGGATACGCCGTCTTTTTCTTTTGTGTTTATCACTGGTATACGTGGTCTTCACTCGGGATGAACTGCGCTCTGCATGTGTTACTGCGGTGCGCTAAGTTCCCATGCAGATGAAATTATTCAATCAGCTGGACAAGTTAATTTTACAAGACGGTCCTTGCTCGATAAACACGGACAAAGAGCTCAGTAATCAGCAAATGCACTTCACTTGTGCTGGTTTAGAGTACTTTTGTTCTTTTGTGAACAAAACACGACTTAATTCGTGACAGGATTCACACCGGGCTGGCTGCATGCTGCTTCACGTGTTCTGTTTCCCACGTTTTGTCGACGTGGTTTGCTTGTGCTATCATTTTCAGCCGATACAGTTTTGCTGCTAAATTTATAGTTTTGATCCGCAATATCCGCGCAGTGTTTTGTGAGTGCATGATAGTTATATGTTTCGCGACTCTCACAGGAATTTGACTGGTGTCCAGCGCCTTGCAAGGGAGAGAGAGAGAGAGACAGAGACAGAGACAGAGAGAGAGAGAGAGAGAGAGAGAGAGAAAGAGAGAGAGAGAGAGAGAGAGAGAGAGAGAGAGAGAGAGAGAGAGAGAGAGAGAGAGAGAGAGAGAGAGAGTGTTAGGAGAGTCGAGATATAGAACGTAGCACGGGT
>JAAUXT010063874.1_pt1 | contig 22263 bp, 18 predicted proteins | sample 7278171 | NCBI WGS metagenome assembly JAAUXT01 (sample SAMN14350112, study PRJNA611818) | marine sediment metagenome | isolation source: surface marine sediment (1.8m) | place: French Polynesia: Moorea | collected 2018-08 | reverse complement strand
GGAAGCACCAGAAGTTCAGGGCCCTGCGACCAACACTTTTGGGCGGACCACTGAAGCCTTCTGTTCGCGGGCCGAGAACGTCTCGGCCACAGCCAGAGTGCTAAATCCCATGCAATAGAGGTGCACATCGTTTTTATATGTTTCCATTTCCGGATGCAAGGAGAGCTCACAACCGACTGCGATGGATCGGTAGAACACGAAAAATGGCAGGAACCAGCGGGAACTCTTTTAATGGCTCTTACCGCGTACATTCTCGGCAGAGTAGTTGGATTGCGAGCCGCCCACGACTCGAATTGCGCAGCGCGCGGTGACCGCGCAGCGAGGAAATGATCTCAGCCTCGACAGCCACAACGACCAGTTGACAGTTTCTTTGAAATGCTGAAGTTTTCAATGGAACACAGATAAACTACATTTTGAAAGAAAAAAAAGTTTGATGAATGGGGGCTTGAAATTGGCAACGGAGCACAAATGTGTGGACACGCAGCCAAAATTTGAACGATATCGAGTGCGTACGAATTCTTTTGTGATTGTTCTGGCGCTGACGTTGAGGTTAGCGTTTGTCCGAACCGTCAAGTTTGCATTTGCAGGAAAACCAACCTCATACCAAATTTCACGCATTCCGCGTGGAAATATCAAGTCCCCCTTGTGCACAGTTGCCCCCTCACTGATGAGGCCTCACTCTACAATGCACAGGTGACACACCCTGTGAAAAATTTATTCTTGCAGATTTGAATTTATCGTTCCAGGTTGATGTCCTCAGGTCAAGAAAAGATGGCAAAATATGGTTTTATCAAAATTCGAACTGGAGGAATGTTTGTCTGAACACTCATTTGTGTCATTGAAAGGTGAGGGTGTCTGTCAAGCCCCTTTCTGTCAATGTCACCCCCAGTGATTTGTCAAACACCCCTTGGACACGGTTGAAAATAGAAAGTGGTTGCTAAAAGTTTAGTTGATGGGGCAAGAAAAGGTGCATCTCAGCCCTGACAGTTCCATACGAGATTGCAAGAACAAAACAACTGCTCAGCAGTCACAAGCAGCAGCGACAAACAATTCCAATGACAACCGCCCAGAAGGGAAAGCCGGAGCTGGCGCCGGCGCCGGAGAAATTGGGCTGAATGCAGTGACGCGATTTGATGTCCTTCTCCGCGGTTCCGAAGAGGATGACATCAAACACATCTTCCGTATCTTTCCCCTGAACGCAGGGGAGCAGCCCGTCCACGGCGGAGGCCTGACCGCTGTAGTGCAGGCCGCTGCCGGACACGATCACCAACATGAAAGCCACGTCTTGTGTTATCTCGTCGTCAATCACATCCTGCCCAGGCTCGTTGTCGCAGTCAGTTGCTTTGGTGTTGCTCTTCTTGTAGGTATCAAGCCGGTTCTGCAACTCGGATCTTCTCTGTTGGTACTCGGAGGGTTTGTCTTCGTCATTCTCGAAGGCCGCGTAGAGGATTCTGTTTTTCTCGCTCTGGTGATATTCGAAGCGCCACCCCTCGCCTTTCCCACACTTGAAGATCACCTTTCCATCACGTACGTCCTTCTCGTATGATACCACGACCCACCGGTACCAGTAGTACTTGTCTTCCAGCTTCAGGGTCAGGTCCGCGACGAAGGTTTCAGGCTCCAGGACAGACGCCCAGTTCTGGATGAAGCGGGGGATGTCTTTCTCTCCCGCGCGGTCCACAGTGAAGGCTTCGTCTATCTCCCGCATCTTCTCCTGCAGCCTGTCGATACGTTTTTCCCACTTCTCGAGCTCCTCCGCTATCAGCTCGTCGGTCCCGAAGTCCTCCAGTCGCAGCACCGCGATCTCAACCTGTTTGTCCGTGCAGATACACATGTTAGATCTATCTTTGTTTTTCAGCACAAGCAATGAGAAAAAGTCTGAAGGGTCAACTTTGCACGAGGGTTTTGTAGCTCACATATATCCCGTTCAACTGAGGCACCCACACACCTTACACTTGCCACCCATTCACTACTCACGACTCTCCCATTCACTACCACTCACCCATTCCTCACGACCAAGCCTGTACCCAACCAGTTGGGCCCTCATCACCCATGTGCACCTGTGACTCCCCCCACCTGCATCCATCCCACTTTGGCGAAGAAACCCCAGTGCATAAGGGTTCAACAGCGGACCTCAGTCCACATTGTGGTGCTCGCCACCCACCTGCATGGCCATGACGAGGTACGTGATGCTGAGTTCCATGAACTGCAGCACGTACTTCCGGTGATGGTCGGTGTACTCGACAAACGTGTCGAGGATCGACTCCTCGGTGCCCTCCCCCACCAGCAGGTTGTAGAGTCGCAGTCCGCTGCTGTCGTACCCATTCCTGTGATGACTCAACAATTGGCCTTTTTTGTTCACTGGGTCGCTGGAATAAAGTGAGAATGATACAGGGGTATGCAGGGCAAACGGCGAAGTCCAGAACTTTCCAAGTCAATGGGTACTGGCGACAAATAACCTGAACTGTATAAATTTGTCCAACAAAACAAAAATTCTTTACCCTCACCAAAAAGCGTTCTTAATTTCTTTCTCTGACTGCAAAACGATCTGTTTGTACCTCCAGAGAAATCTGTTTTCACAAGGCTTTGTGCAATTGTTTCCTCAAGCCAGAGAAAAGACTCCACTTTTTCTTGAAAAATGAGACTTTTTGGTGAAAGTTGTGCTTTTAGTTTTTCTGTCAATAACTTTCTCCTATGTTTCAGCCATAAAAAATCCAATCTTGGAAAAGGGGGTCATGCACAGATTAATTGGTCAAACGACCCTTGCATTGAGAAAAGATTGAAGCTTGACTCGTGCACTGAAGGTTGTGTGTTGACCTATACATGAGAGAAAACATTGCAATCCTTGAAGCATCGTATGTTTTTACCCTGGAGTGCGAACAAGAACTTCAGGAGACTTGTTGACGAGTTCAAATTCGGACCCTGCACAGTCCAGAACCGTATTCGAGGCTCTACATTCTATCAGACCTCACGGTTGAACCCTTGCCAGACCAATGACCATGCAGACCCTGGTCGTCCTTCAGCCCCCTCTCCTGTACATGTCCACTTGACTCACCTGGACGTGGCCAGCTCCACGAGCTTTTCATTGTCGATGAGGATTCTGCTCGTGTACGTGTCGAATCGGTCCTTGCGCACCTCCCACTTGATGACGATCTCCAGCCTGTCGATCTGATTGATGACGTGGTTCAGCTTCACGTTCACCAGTCTGAAATTCTCCCGCACCTCGGCTCGAAACGCTGCATGCGGATCGTATCCCGGGACGAAGAGGAAGATCAAATCCACCAAGGGGGCCACGACTAAAAGGAAGGGAAAGACAGCGGACCCGATGGCCCCTGCGACCTTCAAGCTCAAAGCGAAGGCGCGCAGACCCAGTTCGGTGGAGGACAGAGTCGTGTCCACCAGCTCCGTGCCCGCCTCGATCCCCGAACGAATTTGCTCCCCGTCTCCGAGGTCAGAATCAGGCTCCTCTGCGCCCCTACCTGGGGCACCGCCACAGCCAGGAGCAGGACCAGGACAAATCCTGCAACGAGTCACGAGAATTCAGCAACGATCCGGTCAGGCAGAAGCCTGTATCCTCACGAAAGGGACTCGAATTGAGAAAGTGTTGCCTCTTGCACGCAAAATTAGGAGACAAACATGAAAATCACGAGTCGTGGGTGGAGAACGCATTCCTTTCTGGACTTCCCCTGAGTTTTGGTGTCAGGATTTGATCGAGAGGGGAGAAGCACGTGTTCTCCTTGGGCAGCAAATTGAAATTGACATCAACAACAGACAGGGATGCCACGTGTCAAAAGGCCATTTGAAGCTCAGATTCCGCCAGACATTTCCGGGTGTCACGTCCAAGAGACGGACCCCACGGTCTGCAACCGCTTCCTTTCTCTCTCAGATCCTGGCTCCGCTGGAAGGCCGTCCAGACAAGACCAAGCGAAACAAGAACAATCAAGGGTCACGATGCGTTCCGAAACCGCCACTGTGGGAAACCACGCATCTTGATTCCCGCAACCATGCAAAATGTGCTGCAAGCTAATTCCACAAAAAGTCCATGCTTGGCCCACGTAGACTACTCGTGGCATTTGGTCTTGGACACGAATGCACTGTTGCTGCTTTGTCTCTTGTCTCCATGTTCTCACAAGTTTGATTCAAAACAATGGCCTGCCGTGCAAACGGAAAAAAGGATCAGTGCGTGAAAACGTACTTACCCTTGAACGCCATGTCAACTCTGCTCTAGCGCGCATCAACCAAGCAATCTCAGATCTACCCAACAAATGTCTCACGCATGCACCTTGGTCATAATTTTTGTGTGGTTGGCTGATGTAGCATTGCAAGCCGAAACTTAAAGCGTCCACAGCCCTGTGGCATCGTTTGCAATGTCCAACACCCAAAAAGACCTCAAAGTTCACGAATGAAAGACCTGTGTGAATCAACTTATAGTGAGTCGAGTGCAGGTTATTAGGGATCTCGACGCAGAGACGGTCACTCCAGTGGGGGAGGAGGGCTCAAACCTTCGGACAGGCAAAATCCAACCAACTCAAACTTCAGTCTGTGCATGCGGCGCAAAATGTGGCAACAATGACCTGCAGTGTGAACGGATCAATTCCAGTGCATGAGAACGTGAAAATGTACTTACCTATGTACGCCATGTTGTTGAGTACAACCTAACAAAAGGAATGTCTCATGGATGGAGCAACTTGGCCAAAGGCCACTGCCATCGCCACACGTATTTCGTAGCCAATCATCATGCAGGACTTGCTCGTGATTCTCTCGTCCCACATTAGCATGCATGAGTGAGATTTTAGGTACACCCATGGATGGGATGGGCGATGAAAGGTTTTGACAGTGGCCGAAAAACAAATGTTCGCCAACACCCGAAATGACCTCAAAGTTCACGAATTAAAGGTCAGTCTGTGCCTGCGGCGCAAAATCAGGGGAATTACTGATTTTGTCAGGTGTTCAGAACCGCGCGCCAGATGATCAAGTTCATCAAAGTGGGTTCAAAATGGGCTTTTGCGAGAAGCTCAGTGGAATCCTGGAGGAAAACCTCACTGAGGCCTCACAGATCAAGGATTGTACGAGGCTGATCCCAAAACTCCTTTTCGCTGTGTCGACCGTCATATTGACATTCCTGTGTGCCGACACAGACCATTTGCCTTCATTTGTTATGTGAATAAACTGCGTGCACTCGTAAGTGGCCGTGGACAGCGAAAAGGAGTTTTGGGATCAGCCTCGTAAATGGGCAAACAAACAGCCACGCTCCGTTGTGCGCAAAGTTGGAAAGGAGGTTTCATCTGCAAATCACCTCGTACAGTTTCATCAATCACGTGTTCATCTGCTTTTTCTTTTGCTCCCTGTCTGGTACAGTTTGAGGTCCTCCAAAGCTTGCTGAACATCGCAGTGACACGTGCAACCAACAGTGTGACCCGCTCGAATGACAACAAGTCTCGAGCGCTGGAAATTTTGCAATGTCGTTTTCTCAGAAATGGTTGTGTCCATGATTGCGTCATAAACTTGTACTTTGCAAGGGCAGTGATTTAGGTCTTGTCAAAAGCAAACAGCAGCGTCAACTGAATTCTGCATCACGTTGTGAAGCAATGATTCTCCAGACGACCCAGGATCAGCCCGGTGGGGAGCAAACCAGAGGGACACATTTGCTGGAAGTTTCGCATTCAGCACACGAAACCAAACCATTTTAGCTTTGGCCTGCGTGACAACAGCAAGACCTGTGTCTCAAAGTCCAGTTCCGAGTTTGGCTATGATTGGCGAAAACTGTTTGGGACTTTTTTGGGACAAAAGTATTTTGGGTCACAGTTCTGCTGCAGATCAAAACTTCAAAATCAGAGTGTACTGTATACCCATCACACTTGATCTAACCTCTGCCCTCACCCTGCCCTCTTCATCTCCCACTCGCATCTCCACCTCCAGCGCCACATCTGCTTCGACCCCACCACCTCACTCTGTCCACCCTTCCCTGCTTGACACTACCCCACTCTGCACCATCCCGCCCCTCCCCACTCTCAACTGCACCACCCCACACTGCCAAGTGCGCGATGGAACTTCTCGAACCACGAGAGTGCGAAAACAGAACGGTGAGCCACCCTGAGTCGCAATTGAATGAACAGAACGCTGTTTTGGTTGAACATCGTGTCTGGCTGAAATGCAGCGCGCATCAGTCAAGCGTGCACAAGACAAATATTAATATTCACGTTCGTCCACCATGAGAGAGAACCCCCGTATTTTCTCCTGTGTCTCGCTTTTGGTCTGCGTGTGTACAGATGTGGCAGAGAACGGCGCGAGAGGAACAAAGTCGGTTTGGTCAAAAACCTGGACAAGCATGGTGGTGAAAGGTTGGTCATTCAGGACAAAAAGATACGTTCACTCTTTTTCCTTGGTACAGTCCATGAAATGATGTGCAAAGTATTTGATTGTGAGAATGGGATATTGAAATTGAACGTACGCAAAGACTGTGACATGTTCATGCTTCTGTGCGCGAAAGAGATTTGGGACTCTTCAGTGAAGGGCGTCGAAATATTTCATGTACGCACAAACACATACACACATACACACACACACAACATCATCATCATCAACAACAACAACAACAACAACAACAACTCATATCCAGCAGTCTCACGAGTACCACTCTCGACTCTTTGCAGGAGCTCTCCTGCTGCTGGTCCTGGTTGTGACGGTGACGCAGGTCGTCTTCTTCCTCACTGGGTCCCTGGGTCTCGTGCAGGACCCCGACCAGGACCGGAGGAACGTGCTGCGGTTCGTGGAGCTCGGCCAAGAGTATCTCAAGACCCTGCAGGTGGGTCGTGAGGGTGGGCGGTGCTGTGTGGGTGTTGAGGTTTGGGTGGTGAGAGTGGGTGACGCAAGGAGAGGTGATGAGTTGTGTGTGTGTGTGTGTGTGTGTGTGTGTGTGTGTGTGTGTGTGTGTACACGTGTGTGTGGTGTTTGTGGTGATGTATGGGTGGTGTGTGCCCAGTGAGGTGTGTGTGGGTGATTGAGGTGTGGGTGGTGTGCGGGTGGTGAGGTGTGGTGAGGTTTGTGTGTGTGGTATAAGGGCGCAGTCAGGAACAGATGTCTATAACTCCCCTCATGTTTGCACGGTGGATCAGGTGGAAATCGCGGTGCTGCGACTGGAAAGCGACGAGTTCATGGAGGAGCAGTTGGAGGGGTACGAGACGCGCATCAACAAACTGCAGGAGAAGATGGGGACAATTGCTACGAAGATGGAGGAATCCAGAAACACCACTGTGCCAGGATCTAATTTTGAAAAACACGTGCTCTGATCATCGTCTTTGTTTTCCTCGGCAACGTTGTGAGCCTCAGTGCAAAATCGCAGACCATGGAGTTGTGATGCTGTGGGCCCCTGGTTCATCTCTCAGATGACCCTCTGCACGCGGCTCTCGGTGAGCAATTGGTCCGAGTCTATGGAATGCGTGTAAAACAAAGAGCGTGTCAATGGGGAAGGGTTGGGGATTCTCACGGGAGATAGAAACCGCCGTGTGATTGGGGCTGGGGACATTGTATTTGCATGGCGTTTTCCAGGTCCAGTGCCAATGCTGACCAAAAGCAGACCAATTGAATGGAGAAATGTAGCAAGTCCAGTCAAAAGGTCACGTAAACAGCCATCTCCACTTTTTCTGTTTTCATGACAGTTTTGTCTTTTTTTCGGTCCTGACGAACAAAACCTTTGCTGGTTTGTTCAAAACACAATCACTGAAGGGTATCATCATGCTGAGGTGATCTCCACGAACACTGTTGGGACCAAACGTGTTTGTCATCAGACAGGTATTTTATTCAACAACGCAGATAACCATTGTGATCAGTCACGAAAAGAGGACACGAGAGTGTGGAGGAAATCTTCATTGTCGTCTTTATTTTTATCAAAAGAAACGGTTCAACATTATGTACAATCGCAACAACGTACTGTGTGTCCACGTCTGTGTCATGCGTGGGCGATGATCTTTCATCTGACTTGCGTACAACCTTCTTCTGCACCATGTTGTGAAGCAATGGTGCAGGATCCAGGATTGTAGCGAGTGACGACCGTGACCTTTGGAGGCTCAAAATGAGGAAGTGTCTTTCCAATTGATGTCATGAGGAACCCGAATTCTGACTTCGAGTCTGATAAACAAGAAAACTTGACAAAATTGTGTCCCCCCCCCCCCCAAGTGTTTTGGGGACTGTCGGGAGGGCCAAAGCCCTCAAGTCCCCCAGAAACGTGCTTGATGGAAGTTTCTTCTTCACTGCACAATGTCACGATTCCTCTCACAAGCGGGACACTCTGCGACAAAACAGAGAATAAAAAATTAAAGAAAGAAAACGAACGCCTGTGTGGCCCTGGCCCCAGCACATTTCAGAAAAAAAAACTGCGCACGTTTTGAGTACCTCACCGCAAAATTTGATCACTGGTTGGAGTGGAGAAGATCAGTGGTGACCAGACTTGTGGATTTCATGGTTACAAAATCAACCTGTACACACGGGTGCAGGGTGGATCCAGGATCTGGTCCAGGGGCGACCCTGAGGGACCCCTGGCCACGCCCCTGGGTCACCCTTACCGATATGTTGTAGTCTGCGGGACTCAGTGAAGTTATGTAACGAGATCAACACCGAGGTGGTGTGAGGCAAGAGCAGATCCAGGGACTCGAGCCTCCGGATGACTCGATGACCCCCAAATTGTGACCCAAGAGGCCAGTCCTGTGACACAGATCCTAGATCAGCCCTTGGTGAAGGCACGAGAACAAACACGTGTTGTCTTTCCCCCCATCTCAAAATGAAATGGCGCGTCCAGCCCCATGTTTTCCACGTTTTGCGTTTCGTATACTTTTGCTTGGTGAATTGTGCCGGAAGCCACGACACGTGCACAGACGCCTGCAGTGAGAAGCAAAGGCAGACATTGGCTCTGCAACGCAAGGCGCAACGCCACGCCCATGACAACACCACTTCCAGGGACACGCGACGCCATTTCCGGTTTGCGCGAAACCCACTTCCGGTTCCAAAGACGCGTCTGTCGGATTATCAAAACGATTCCGTATGAACGGGTTGCTATTGCTCAGGGGTCACTCGACTCACAACCATTCACAATACACACTGCAGTACACAGGGCACAAAGTACTTTGTACTGTCACTGAGGTACGCGTAGGCCTGTATAGTTGTGCGAAGGACTGTGCCCACACTGTGTGGTGATGCACTTGTGGACATATCAGGGACGGATCCAGGGCAGCGTGGGAGCGGGGTTGGGACCTGGGACCTCTGGACCAGAAGAACCCCACGAACGAACTGAAATCACTCAGCCCCCAAAAAGCTTCCCCATGACCGAATCCTGGATTCGCCCCTGGATGCCCACTGTGTGCAGAAAGGTGTGTGTTGTGCACGGGGTCCACTAAATATGGAGTGTTCTGGTCTCTGTTGCTGCCGTGCCTCCCCGAGCCTGCAGGAAGCGACTGACGCGAGTTCAGCTCCAGGTCCACGAGTCAGAAACACAGTCCTGCAGAAAGCGCAGTTCCTTTCTCTGCAGTGCACTTGAACATCAGCAAGAAGTGTTGGCCTGGAGTTCTCAGGGGCAGAATCAGGCTGAGACCACGTTGACCCCCCGCGGGTGACTTGGATACACCCGATTTGGCACTGTGACCCACAACATGGGCGCGTGGTTCGGGGGCCAGGCCCCCTGGATCCACGAGGGGAACTCCCGAATCTGCCCCTGAGGCTTCACGCACCGGTCAACTGGACACGGGGGGTCAAGCTCCAACATCTGGCCAAAGGGTTTTGTCCCAGACCCCAGCGCCCTGGCTCCGCCCCTGGGACTCACACACGACGCATCACGTTTTGGCTTTGGTGGACGTCCTATTGGGAGTCTCCCTCCCACCGGGGGGCGGCTCAGTCGCCCCAGCTGCGGAAGATGGTTCGCTGCTCCACCTCGCAGACCGCCAGGATGTTGCCGAAGCCGTGGATATCACAGGGGGCGTCGTCCCACTTCAGAAACCTGCACGAGAAAACAATCAGCGCAAATGAGCTCACTCGTTTTCACAACAAGCTTCACGTCAGAATTTCAGAAATAGGTTTTCAAATGCGTGATTTCGCGTGTCATTGTGTTCACGTTTTCCTGAAACAGGATTGGACACAGTTTCGTCGAGGAGGTACCTAGCTCGTGATGCACATTTGGACCACTTAAATTGACAGATTGGCGACTCACCCTTCGTCCTTCGTGGGAAGTTCTGTAGTCAAGTATAAACACTCCTCGGGCTTGTAGAAGCTGAAATAAATTGAACAAATGCGTGTGTTCTAACTGGGGACAAACACTCGTGTACAAATGCACGGCTCAGGAAAGCGGGTGACAACGAGGCGGGTGACAACGACCCCAACCTTGGGTCCACAAATCCTCGTCACTTTGGAGTTGGCGGGTGAATGGGCCCAACTGTGTGTTTCTCTTTTGTGTATTTTTCTGTTGTGTTCTCTGTGGGATGCGGTGTCAGCAGTTGGCAACGCACGCTGCGAGATTCATTGCCCATAAAAGGCGCCACAAGGGATAAATTTTCCGTGAGGTGGCAGCACGTTCTAGAGCTGCATCTACAACGTGCTCCATAAACGGGGAACAAATTCTCACGTTTTACGAGAATGCGAACAGTTTTGCGAAACCATGCGCAAGGAGAGCCAGTCGTGCGGGGACAACCCGCGTTTTATTCCTCAACATACGGCAGATCCAGGGGCCTGGAGGTTGGGGCCTCACGGATGGGAACACACGGGAGGGAAACTGGACACTTGCCACATCCGGAACAATGGTTATTGTTGGATGCACCAAGAACCAGACTGTCAAAGAGTTCTTTTTGGGCCTCATCCAAACTTGAGCGTGCAATGACCAGACATTGATTGAGACCGAGGTCAGGCCCCCAGGCGGACCCTGGATCCGCCTCTGGTACATGCTGTCGGGGTCCTTGCCTCAAATGGCCATCACTGCAGCTTGACGGGAAATTGAACGCATCCCACTCACTTGTCCGGCTTCTCCGGGACGAAGGCGGTGAATCCGTTGACGGTGTCCTTGGTCTGTCCGTACGCGTCCACCCACTTCCACTGGCCGAACTGACAGGACCCGGCGTGGGAGCCTCGGGACCGCCGCGCCCCGACCCAGAAGCCCAGCATGTCCGGCGAAAACGCTGCGGGGGCAGAAACGCGGCGCTCAAAATAGGGGCCAAGATAGAGTGTCTTGGGGAGTGAGCATAGGTGGGTGGGGGGTCAATGGCAGGGGCCCAGGGAGCAGGGGAGGGAGCACAGGGGTGGGAGTGAGGGAACGGGTCCCAATGGTTCAGGCTCCGCTGCAGCATGACCCAGAAAGTTATCCAGCATGCCCGACAGGAACGGCGTGGCAATTTCAGCACGGCGTGTGTTCGTCTGGGGACACAAGGGTGAAGGGCGGGTGGGGTGGGAAGCAGAAAGTTTTGGTTTCCACCCGTTGGTGTTTTTCAGACAGAGACCTGGAGTTCAGAGCTCTTTCATGAGTTGCTTCGTGCATGAGTATCTGCTCAAGTGCGTGTGCGAGTAGACTGTACTCACTGTTCCTGCCGATGATCTGCTTGAGGTACTCCTCGATGAAGACCTGCTCGCGGATGGAGTTGATGTGCGCGAGGTGTCCGCCCTGGTCGCGACACGCGTCCTGCGCCCCGTAGAACGTCATCGGCTTGTGGATCGTCACGTAGCGTGACCCGTTCACGCTGCCCTCCTTGTACGAGATCCAGCCCTGCACGTCTGTGTAAAAGGAGAGAATAAAACTGGGCTGCATTGCAGGTTCCATGGGGAGTCGGCCCCGTCCCCTGTCTCCCCTTGTGCCGCAGGCCCAAAACGCTTTCTTGCTGTCCATTTTTTTCATGAAATCAGCTGACTCGAGCCCCATCGAACCCTCCGCCCGACCAGTCAGGACAGCCTCGTCTCTCCCCTCCTGATCCTGGTGTTGTATATATGAGTGAAGCCCCAGTAGTGATGTTGTAGTATAGTTTATTGTAGAGTATGAGTTGGAGCTCAGTGGTTTAGGCTACCGTCCTCTATGGTGTCACAAGCTATTGTGTGTTGGCAGTCTGGGTCATGTGCCCAGCTTAGGATAGTAGCTCCATCTAGGGAATGATATGATTGGCTGTGGCTGTTGCTGTGGTTGTGGCAGTACTTAGGGGGTGGTCATGGTAAATATATATAACAGTGTGTGTACTTGTGTGTACTTGTGTGAATATCGGTATACGTGTGTGGTACTGAGTCGAGGTTTTCTGCAACATTTTCGTTTGCGAAAGTGCGAATATGCGCACAAGTTTGCTTTGCATGTGTGTGTATGTGTGTGCGTGTGTGGGTACGTGTGGGTGGTGTGCGTGTGCAGAGTGACTGCGCACTTGTGTGTTGAGTGTGTTCCTGCTTGTGACCTACAAAAGCACTAATCTCCTTCTGTCTCTGTGAATTCCCCAATGGAAAAAAAGAGACTTGTGCAGGAAGAATCCTCGAAGTGCAGCGCTGCAACCTTATGAAATTTAAAAAATTCATATTGACCAGAATTTGCACTGGATGAACATCGCGTTTATGAATTGTCATTGCACCGTCGTTGGATCCGCCTCTGTGAACTGAAATGCCCCCAACGCAGTTCATGCGTGGAACTCGTATCTGCGAAATCTGAAGTTGATGGGCGCTTTGAAACCGTGAAGTTTGAGTGAACTCCAACAAACTGACCTGGATTCCTGCCAAATTTTGAAAAAAGAAAACAAGTGGCTGAAATGAGTGTTTGGCGCAAACATCCACTATCCACCCACGAATCCAGGATTTGTTCTCCCGACCCCAAAGCAAGCTGGTCCCAAATTTGAAATGATTGCTTGAACGTTTGTGAAACGAAACGTGCCAAAAGACGCAAAATAAAGACGGGAGGGGGATTTTAATTCGGTGGGTCATTGAATTACGTTCGCATATACCCCCAGCAAGTTGGTTTGAGACTACAAAATGCAAAACGTGTTCTTTCACCAGCAGCAGCAGCAGGATGCAGATCTTCGTACACAGCACACAGGTTCACAACCTGGATGTGGAGGAGTCGGACAGCGTCCGAGATGTGAAGAAGCGGATCCAGGAGCTGGAGGGGCTGCCCGTGGAGAAACAAGTCTTCTTCTACCAGGTGCGGGAAGAGGAGCGAGAGGGGAGGAAACGAGTCACTAACCAGGTGCACCGGGTAGAGGAGGGGAAGGAAAAGGATAGCGGATGGAGGCAAGGGGCATACAGAGGAAAGAGAATGCAGTGCGGCGTCAGGAAGGGCAAGTGAAAGCTCTAAAGAAATCGAGTGTGCGTGCGTGCGTGTATGGTATGTCTCTGTGTGTATGTGTGAGAAAGAGCGAGAGCGAGAGAGAGAGAGAGAGAGAGAGAGAGAGAGAGAGAGAGAGAGAGAGAGAGAGAGAGAGAGAGAGAGAGAGAGAGACCGTGCTGATTGTCACCTCTGCCTGCAGGGAAAGCCTCTGTCGAACCGCTGCCGTCTCGGAGAGTTCGGAATCAAGGCGAACGAGTCCATCAACGTGGGTGTGAGGCTTATGGGAGGTGAGTACTCACCCAGTACTCACTAAGGACACTGAGGGCTGGATTTAAGTTGAACACAACTGCTGAGCCACAAATTGCACGGTCAAAGGCCCCAAAGGCCCGAAACCACTAATTTTGAACTTCTCTTTTTCCAAGCAATTCATTCACGTAAAAATTCCTTTCAAATTCCGTGAACGTAAGAGGCGAATTGAGAATCAACGCAGAATATTGGATTCGCTTCACAAAATTCCATTTAAAATTGACAAGCGCTCTTCCAATGCCATTTCATGGGTGAAACCCTCCCACAACCTTGAATACAGTACGCGACAAGCTGCATGTGTTGTTGAGAGCGTCACGGGCCTCTGTGAAGCGCAGTGTGGGGAAAGGCAGGTCAACTGTGAAGATCGCATCTTGCAATGGGGAGCAGATAAAAGGTCATTCATTATACGCACAGGGAACGTCTATGTCAGGTGAAAGCCAGGCTCACTCAGTGTGTTGGGTTGGATCGAGGAGACAGTCAACCTCAAGAGTCGCCCTGTGTCAAAGTTCTGCGAAAATTAATTTTTCACAGGTGGGGTCCACTCCTGTCGGGTTCAACAAGGCCAACCTCGGTCTTGGAAAAGGTCTGACTTGCTGGCCAAAATTTCATAGGGGGTGGGGCGAAGATTGATTTTTGGTGTTGAGAGAGAGAGGTCGCCAGTCCATTGGATCCGCCAGAGGAACCCGGCCATGCACACTGCAGGGCAAGGGCACGCAGTCCAACCGTGATGAAAAAATGCACATGACGACTCAAACGAGTCAAAGTCCAATGTAAATTTTGTTTCCAAAAATATTTCTCAAGTTGTTACGCAGGAGCAGTACCAGCAGGAGTTTAGCAGCCCCCCCCTCTTTGTGGTGGTCCTGGAGTCAAGTTTGGGACAAGCGGGATGCAGCTGAAACTCTCTGAGTACTTTTCACGCAGGCGCGACGTATAAAGTGACGCTGAAAACCCCGGACGGATCCCTCACCATCGACTGCCCGGAAGACGAGTACATCTTGGACGTGGCTGAGGAACAGGTCGGTCGGGACATCAGCTCCAGCGGACCCATGGCAGAGGCGGATCCGGGGACTGAACCAGTGGCGGATCCAGGGATGGATTCGGGGAAGACCCATGGCCTGCAGGGGTGAATCCAGGGAAAGATGCAGGGCAGAAGCATACATGTTGCATGGATCCTAGGGGCAGACCAGAGACAGGTGAAAGCAGAAGCAGAGGAAGGGCTTGGCCCAGGTCAGATCAAAGGGTGAATCCAGGGGTAGAACCAGGAAAAGACCCAGGGGGTCCAGGTATCCGCCAGAGCGACCATTTCCTTACCCTCTGCACAGTCATGAGACATCCTGCCGACCCGTTCTGCTGCTTGATGTGACCTGCCCTGCTGACCCCCTCCTTCCCTTTCACTGCAGGGCATCGACCTGCCCTTCTGACCCCCTCCTTCCCTTCCGCTGCAGGGCATCGACCTGCCCTACTCGTGCCGCGCCGGCGCCTGCTCCACGTGCGCCGGGAAGGTGGAGAGTGGGACCATCGATCAGGAGGACCAATCCTTCTTGGACGATGACCAGATAGCGAATGGTTACGTCTTGACGTGCGTCGCGCGTGCGACGTCGGATTGCGTCATCACGACGCACCAGGAGGAGGCGCTCTATTAGGTGCGCGTGCCGTCACGAGCCACATCCTCACCCTCGCGGTTTTGTGATGCTAACCTTCACTGCAGCAATGCGTGAAGCCTGTATGCACAGAGTACGACTGCACTGTAACACAGCATTTCTCAACGGCAGTAAGAAATGGTAACATGTAACTGACTTGCACGCGAATGAGATCAGTGTTAGGACTTTAGCGTTGTCGTTAAAGGCGTCAAGGTTCGTCCTGCACGCTGCACGTTCTTTATAAGATTTTCCGTGTTTATAGTTTTCTGGACATACACACGTGGTGATGGGCAGCGGTGTATCCGGTGTGAGCCCACCTCCCTTGACTCTGCGCTTTCTGAAGCGAAAACTTGCTGTGGTTTCACTTGTCGGTGGTGGGTGGACGGGCTTCAAGAGTGGGATGGGGTCTTCGTGGCTGAGGTTGGGACCCCTGAGTGGGGATGGGGTGCAACCTCACGCAGCGTGGGAGAGCAACACAAACTGTTTTCCTTTGTTATCCCTACAAGAGGATCGGGTCAGCCCTCCTTTGGGCTGGCTTCGTCTCAGACCACCAGAGCAACACACTGTCAGGGGGCGCACCCAGGGTTTGTTCGAGATATAGGTATTTTTCGGATAATTCGACATACACATAATTCGACTCTTGCATAATTCGACTTTTTTTCAAAACAGATTTGGATTTGTGTGTGTTAATAGGTTTCACAATTCGACTTTCACATAATTCGACTTTTTTATCGGCAAAAAGGGCATGTCGAATTATCCGAAATCAACCTGTAGGGGCCACCCGCCCTGGGGGGAGCAGTCAAAATTTCGCGGGCCCGGCAGGACCTCCACGGATCCACCGTTGTCTCAGACGACCACTTCTCAACTGACGACAGATAGAACACTTGTAGTCGTTTCAACTATTCGTGGCTGTGGGCAAAAATAAATCTTATTTTTATTTGAAACATTCAACGACGTTTTCTTTTGCCCTTTTTATTTTTGGCCGAGTTGGACTTGGTGCACGCAGTTTTCCGTTACGTTGATTTGGAGCGCCACGGGGGGTCAGATCGAACATCCCGTGCACACATCACGGCCCCTTGGGTTCTGCCGGGGACGCGATGCCGGACGCACCCAAGCGTGGAGAAAAGACCCTCCGCAAGATTTCGGGTGTGATGATTGTGCTGACTCTCAAGAAGGAGGGACGAACTCGAGCAGAAAAGTAAGTTTCTACTTCTGGAAACTGCATCAACTGCGGTACTGCTTTCCAGTCAATTATTCTGTGAAAATGGCCCGTAAACCCACACTCTGTCTTTTGCGCCATCACATGTTTCAAAGTTGAGATGCCCGCCCCCGCCCCACGGGACTTGCTTCTGTCTTGGCCTGGTGCCTGTGACGCTGAAGTTGTCAACAAACAACTGAATATCTGTATTTCTCGTGACGCTTGTCTTTGTTTCGTCACGATCACAAGCAGCACAAATACACAAGGAACTTTGTTTCATCACACTCACTTGCTTCACAAGGACGATATGAGGCGATCCAGGGGGGGGGGTGACGGTCTGACACCCCACTCCCTCCAAAAACGCAGAAAAAGGCTTGGAGGAAATGCCCCCTCATCAGGTCGACCCCATGGGCAAACCCAATTGGGTCGGCCTCACCCCAATCCTGGATCCGCTGAAAACTCGTGACAGCGTCGCACACGTGCACGAAACGTAGATCACAGTCAAATTCCACCCATCAAAACACAGGTGGTGTCAACAAGTACATGTCCAGTGTGCAGCAGAATAATCCGTTCGAATGGTTCGATTCGTGAATTGTTCAGGATGAATTCGAGGGGAATTTCACAAAGAACCAGAAATTGTCTCGTATCTTGCACATGAATTTTCCTACAAAATCAATTCTTCACCACATTTCACAACTTTGTTACAAACAGGTACCACACTCCAGCAATCTTGGATATACTCATTCCCCAACAATTTTTATCTTCGAAGTTTGATAAATTTTGAGCTACCTATGCACTCTCCGTACTTCAGTCTTCCCATTTTCCTTCAATGGTCATCATACAAATTTACACCAACTTTGGACCTAAAGTTCTCTCACTTTTCAAAATCTTAAGTTCGTGGATTTCAACTTGGTTTGCAAAAATATGTGTAACACTGATCGCTGTTCCATTTCACGCAGCAGAAAGTATCCACTCGGACGATACGAGGCGTAAACGGTTCCTCTCGTACAGTTCGCTGACCAAACGCTGGCCCCGCCCCTTGGAACAAGTTTGCACGCATACCAGGGTTCACACCTGCTCCTCATACCCGTTCAGTGGGCGTGTTCGTTTCGGGTGACTGAGTGTTCACTTTGATGGGAGTAGCTGCCAGGAGGGGGCGTCGGGTACATTCATCCCTGGATAAAACAACGTTTGCTGCGTGAAACGAACACACTCAATGTTCGCTTCTGCACACACCACCTCCTGCACACTCACGTGCAACTACATATTCCGACCATGACCCTGCAGGGGTGGAACCGAGAAGTGTGTGTGGCAGCGGGGGGGGGGTGAGGGCGGGCCCCCATTTCGAGTCCTCAGGCACCTTTCTTCACTTTCAAAGTTCACTCATTTTTCGTTTGACATAGGCTTGGCCTCTCGACCAAATCCTGATGCGCCATTGCTTCCCCTCGCCCTGTCATCAGCTGCGGCCACACGGAGCGATCTCAATGCTGTCCTGCAGCATCTTGAGTGTTTCGTCCATGCAGGACTCCTGCTGCTCAGAGGGCGCCACCGCTGGCTCATCCAGCAACGTCTGATGGAACAGGAGGTAATCAGTGACACTAGGGGGCAGCCCGAGCAGGGGGATCCTCCGGAACAGATGCGCTGTCGGCTCCAACTCGATCAGATGTCGCCTGATGGCCTCTCGGCACAGATGCTTCAGCCTCAGCTTCACTTCACCGAGACCGAGAAAGTCCAGGAAAGTTCTGCTTCCATTTCTCTCCCAGAGGGAGAACTTTTTCACCTCGCCGCTCGAAGACCCTGGTCCTCGCACTGTCCATTCCCGATGACGGACGTCCATCTTCGCTTTGGTAGTGCCCTCTGTGAACTCACCGTCAGCATACAGAAGAAGTGCTGTCTCGGGGCCCAGAAACGTTCCTCTCTTCATGTGGTCGACAGCCCCGAACCTGGCCCCGTCCCGGTCAGTGAGTGCCCTCGGCGTCTTGCAATAGGCTCGGACCATGTGCCGCTCCTCAAATGCGAGTGCGTGGTCAAGAAGTACTGCCGGGTGTGGCCCCGACGCAAGGAGCACCGCACACGCTTCCTGCCCCTCAGGGTCGTATTGTTTCGGGGGGAAACAGAAACGGGGTCCATATCGCCAGAAGGGGAAAAGAAAGCAGCGCCACCGATCCCACTTGCCCGCCCCGGCAGCCAGCAAGGTCTTCACACAGGCGGGGTGGCCGTTGTACTCGGCACTGTTGAGCGCAAAGTACAACCAGGGGTCACTCAGCGGAGGCCACACGATGTCGGCCGAGATGTGGTTCCCTGACCGCAGGATCAGCTGCAGGCAGCGGTCAAATCCACGCGATGCAGCCATGTGCATCAAGAACATGTATGAGCGGTACATCGTCGACGACTTCCCTGATAATTTCACTCTGTTCACCGCAGCTCCCGATGCCAACAAGAGCTCAGTACATTCCAACAAATTTTTGGCAACAGCAGTTGCAACGGCCAGTTTCTCACAGCTGGGTTTGTCCCGGGGATTCACATCGGCTCCAGCCCGCACAAAAGCATCCAGACACCTACACCAGCTGCATTTCAAAACCAAGGTTTTGACCAATCTGTTCCTGTTTGGCTTGTTGGCAATCCAAAGCTGCCTGTTCAGAACTGCCTTGAACAGTTTCCTGCAATCTGTGAGCATCACACGCTTGAAGTTCGCATACGTCTGTGGCAGCGCGGCCGGTAGAGACGGCACGCTGAGCTGAGACTGCAAACGCATGTTCTTTGCCACAACTGGTTGCGTCTGCGTGGGAAACCGAACGTCCAAGTCGTTCACGTCGGACCGCGCCAGGAGCGCCCGCACCGCTCGGGTGCCGTGGCCGTTCAGAGCCTTCATCAGCACGGTGTACCCCTCGGGGTCGATCTTGTTCACGTGGTGAGGCACCTGGGGAATCAGGGTCTCCACGCAGCGCCAGTGGCACAAGTCCGCGGAGTAGTGGAGGTCCAGGGACTCTGCGCACCACGCACACGGCTGGGAAGTCGCACTGGTTGGTGCTGAAGAGGACGGCGCTGCACTGTTTGTACCGTACTCAGAGTTTGCTGCTCCCGATGGCTGACAGTGATTGGCTCCTGGTGGTTGTGGCTCCTGATTGGCTCTTGATGGTTGTGGCTCCTGCTTAGCTCCTGGTGGTTGTGGCTCCTGCTTGGCTCCCAACTGATCTGAAGACTGGTGTTGATTGCCCCCTCCGGATGCAGACTGGGTGAGATACTTGTTCTTCACCTTGGAGCTGAAGGAGCCCATCGTGGTGATCGTCGTGATGGGGCGACGACTGAAATAGAAGCGAAAAGTCAAGCTGTCAGTGGACAGAATCGAAACGCGGACATTCTTCAAGACCAGCATGCTGTCACCACAACAATGACGTCATTGGATTCTGCTGCATCCTCAACTTCGGGTTTCCTCGTCTCCTTCCGGAATTCAGTGCAGAGAAGGAGCTCATGATGTCACATCAGCTGCTGCTTCTACCTGACGCAATGGCGCATTTCCAGTCAGCTGTCAGCTTTGGTGTCAGGTTCTGACCCAAAAGTGTCCAAATCCACCAACAGGGTCTGATAGAACAGGAGGTAATCAGTGACACTAGGGGGCAGCCCGAGCCGGGGGATCCTCTGGAACAGATGCGCTGCCGGCTCCAACTCGATCAGATGTTCCCTGATGGCCTCTCGGCACAGATGTTTCAGCCACAGCTTCACATCACTCAACCCAACGAACTCCAAAAAGGTCTCAGAGTCTCCGCTCCTGGTACTGCCATCCATGCGCTCACCGGCCGCGTAGAGAAACAGAGCCACCTGCCGGTACATCTCATCCACCTCCTCCACGATGTCAGGGAAGATCATCTGCAGAACACCCTGATTTTGTAGACTATGTTCGTTGATTCGCAACCCTGCGTTGAGGTACATGCGAACTTTGTTCACGTCCGGTTCTGCGACGGCGAGGCACAGGGCCTCCCTGCCACTGTTGAATCCGCCTCTGTCAGGTGCGTTCACATCAGCTCCAGAATCCAGCAACAGTTGGAGGCATTCGTAGTCCGTCCGTGAGGAGGACTTGTACTTCCCGGTGACAGCGGTGTGACCGTAGGAGGACACAAAGTTCACATCCGCTCCGGCAGAAAGCAAAGCCTCCACGCAATCAAGATGGCCATTCCACGTGGCGTTCATGAGAGCAGTCTTTCTGAAGTTGGCATAGCGGTTCACATCAGCTCCTGCGCCAATCAGGATCCTCACACACTCCAACAGACCATGCGAACAAGCAAACATAAGAGGGGTCCCTCCTTCGCATTCACACTGGTTCACATCAGCTCCTGCCTCCACCAGCACCTCCACACACTTGACATGCCACCCAGACACAGCTTCTATCAAAGGTGTGAAGTGGTGTGAATCCTTGACATTCACATCGGCTCCTGCTGCGATGTGGGCCTTCACCCAACAGCAGAGTCCATGTTTCGCAGCGAACTGCAGCGAGACAGGGAAATCATCGCAGTCCTCTTCGTCTCTGTACTCGGAACAGCGGCCGCACAGTCCGGAGGAAGACGTGTTCCCGTGGGTCACAACTGACTCCTGCGATTGGTCAGAGCTCTCCGCTTCGGGAACTCCGACCACAGTGACGTCAGTTCTCGATGGTTTTGGCACCAGGCTGGCGGTGGTTCCTGTCGACCCGGACTCCTGAACTCCATTCGGTTCTCCTCTCGTAGCTCCTGATTCAGGAGCTGGTGCACCGGCATCAACATCTCTGGCTCCTGCAGGTGCAGCATTGTTTACAGAGGCATCTTCTTCTGTGGGCGCGTTCTTCTGAGCTCCTGAGGGCGCACTCATACTCTGCGGGACTTCTTGCTGGGGCTCTGGAGGATCTCGCCGCCTCTGGGTTCCAGCTGAATCCGAAGGTGGTTCCAGATCTCCTGCTGCTTCAGACTCCACCGGCTGTGATTTTGGGAATTTTTGAGATGTTTCTACGTCAGTGACGCTCGCTCCCGACAGCTGAGCGTCCGGGTCCTTGTCAGTGGCCGTGGCTCCTTGCGGGAAGGTGTCCTTGGCTCCCGGCTCCTGGGCTCCTGCGGGTGGCTCCGCTCTGTTCACTTCCCGTCCAGACATGCTGCACAACACTGGAAACACCACAGAACAAAACAAAACTCAAAGCTTCTGTTTTCATCAAGAGAACTGAAGCAACTGAATTGATCAAATGTTCACCACAGCTGTGTGACCAGGTCGTCTTGAGACCAAGGAAACGAAACTTCGCATGGCAGCTTCCGGGTCCAGGTTTCTGTTGAAGGGATCGAAATTCGGACGAGGTTTGCTATCAGGTGACATCAACAGGACTTTGACACCAATGAGAAAAGATTGAGGAAGCCACACACTTTGGCAAAGGAAGGAGGAAACACGGCCTTGTCACTGAAACTGGGGAAATCCCGAGCCGACCCCAACACACACACACACACACACACACACACACACACACACACACACGTGTACACACGTATCAGCCACTCTGGATTCTCGATCCGCCGTCCACAAAGTGTAAATTCACGAGAAACAAAGGTTTTCTGTTTCTCCTGTTGTGTGCTCAAACGTGGAAACTGTCTCATGTGGAGTGACTTGAATTGAACTCACCCTAAGCCTGGTAGGGTGCGAGGTGAACACTGAGTGCGAGTCGCATGACCACGGTCCTAAGACTGAAGTTCCACACTAGGGACCCTGCGCAGTAATACTGCACAACTGCATCCACTACAGGGGTACTCAGGGGCTGCAACCCCAACCTTTGTGACTCAAAATAGATCCATCTGATAATTTGTTGCTTCAGAAAAGAAAAACACTCAATTTTGACCACATCCATG